>Ga0307516_10001015_pt1 | contig 38933 bp, 34 predicted proteins | sample 19_EM_MG_FD_203310 | JGI IMG/M metagenome (GOLD analysis project Ga0307516, IMG submission 203310) | Populus trichocarpa ectomycorrhiza microbial communities from riparian zone in the Pacific Northwest, United States - 19_EM | ecosystem: Host-associated > Plants > Roots > Unclassified | place... | reverse complement strand
AGGGCTCGACGATGAATTAGGTGGTCGGCGGGTTTCTTGATCGGGTCGTTGGACTTGGTGTGATGAGTGAGGACGCCTTGGCGGTGAAGCTGGCTGTGTTGCGGCCACATCTGGATGAGCGGCAGTGGCGGTTGTTGCTGGGTGCGGAGGCTGTGGCGATCGGTCGGGGTGGTATCGCGTTGGTGGCTCGGTTGTCGGGGGCGTCACGGACCACGGTGCAGGCCGGGGTGGGTGAGGTCCGTGCGGGAGTGGCTCCGGACGGGCGGGTACGGGCTCCTGGTGCGGGCCGTCCGTCGGTGGAACAGGCCCAGCCCGGTCTGGTCGAGGCGTTGGATGCGTTGGTGTCGCCGGAGACTCGTGGGGATCCGATGTCGCCGTTGCGGTGGACGACGAAATCCCTCGCCCAGTTGACGAAAGGCTTGTATGCCAAGGGTTTCACCGTCAGTAAGAAGACGGTGTCCCGGTTGCTGAAGCAGGCGGGGTATCGGTTGCAGGCGGTGTTCAAGACCAAGGAAGGCGCCGGGCATCCGGACCGCGACGCCCAGTTCGCGCATATCAACACCCTCGCAGGGATGTATCTGGACGCCGGCGATCCGGTGATCAGCGTGGACACGAAGAAGAAAGAACTCATCGGTGAGTACGCGAACAAGGGCCGGGAGTGGCAGCCCTCGGGTGAGCCTGTCGAGGTGAACGGTCACGACTTCCCCAGCGGCGTTCCCCGGGCCATTCCGTACGGGGTCTACGACATCGGCGCTGACGACGGCTTCGTCACGGTCGGCGTGGATCATGACACGGCCGGGTTCGCGGTCAATGCGATCCGTACCTGGTGGGACACCGTGGGCCGGCAACGGTATCCGCGTAGCGGCCGGCTGCTGGTGACCGCCGACTGCGGCGGGTCCAACGGGAACCGGCTGCGGGCGTTCAAGGTCGAGTTGGCGGCGTTCGCGGAGCAGTCCGGCCTTGAGATCACGGTGTGTCATTTCCCGCCCGGCACCTCCAAGTGGAACAAGGTCGAGCACCGGCTGTTCTCGTTCATCTCGATGAACTGGCGTGGCCGGCCGTTGACCGACTACCAGGTTGTCGTGGAGACGATCGCCGCGACCACGACCGAGACGGGGTTGACGGTCGACGCGGTCCTGGACACCACCAGGTACCCCACCGGGGTGCGTATCAGCGACGCGCAGATCAGGGCCGTTCCGGTGCAGCGGTACGCCTTTCACGGCGAGTGGAACTACATCGTCCATCCCGGACCCATCCCAGAAACTTTGCGAAACCAGACAATCAGCCTGTAACCGACCACCTAATTCATCGTCGAGCCCTAAGTACAAGAAGTGCTGTGGTGCGCCGGCCGGAAACTAACAAGATCTTCTTCTGGTCGGCCCAGCGTGCGGATCTGTCCAGCCCTGTCCAGCTCTGTCCAATGTGGCCTCGGGGAAGCTCATGCCAGATCACTCCCGGTGGGCTCCCGCCCAACACCGTCTGGATCAAGCGCGTCTACTGATCCGGGCCGCGGGCTCCCGCCCGGCAGCCGCACGGTATCCCCGGGTCGCGGAATGCCGACTATGGTTTGCCGATGAGCGGAGAGTTGGTGCCGGAGCCGTCGATGGTCCGGATGTCTGATGCCGACCGAGAGAAGGTTGCCGACCGGCTGCGCAAGGCTGTCGGCGAGGGACGGCTGACCCTGGACGAGTTCGAGCATCGAGTGTCCGGAGTGCTCGCCGCGCGTACATTCGCCGAGGTCGAACCGTTTGTGGCCGACCTGCCGGGAGGCCCGGCGTCGCCGCCGGCGCCGGAGCGCGGGGAGCTGCGCACCACCGCGGCCGGCCTGAAGCGGCGCGGCCGGTGGGTGGTGCCCCGGCACCTGCGGGTGACGTCCCGGGCCGGCTCGGTGAAGCTTGACTTCACCGAGGCCCACATCAGTCATGACAGTGTCGAGATCGAGCTCGATGTGTTCGCCGGCTCCACCACGCTGGTGCTGCCGCCCGGCGCGTCCGTCGACATCGACAGCGTCGAGCTGATCGCCGGCAGCGCCCACGTCCGAGGCGTGCCCACCACGCCGATCGGTGGGTCCGAGCGGCACTTCGTGCTTCGCGGCAAGCAGGCTGCCGGTGGGCTGGTCGTCCGCTATCAACGCCGCTTCTGGCGCTGGCGTTGGTGACCGCATGAGCTACGTCAAGAGTGTGACCTTCGACTGCCGCGACGCGCTCGTGGTGGCTCGCTTCTGGGCAAGCGCGCTCGGCGGGGAGTTGGACGAGGACTCCACGTCCGACAAGGCCTACGTGGAGGCGCCGGGCTGGGGCGGGCCCAGCCTCTGGTTCCAGCGGGTGCCCGAGGGCAGGACCGCCAAGCTGCGGATGCACTTCGACCTGCGCGCCCCCGGAGACCTGCCGGCCGAGGTGAGGCGCCTCGAAGGGCTCGGCGCGACGGTCGCCCACGATCAGGGCGACCTGATCATGATGCGCGACCCGGAAGGCAACGAGTTCTGCGTCGAGACCTGAGCGAGGCCGCAGCCTGGCGCCTTACCCGACCAGCGTTACCGCGTACAGGTGCAGTCGGGGGTCGTCGGGCAGGGTGATCGACCGCACCTGCTTGCCGGCCGGGACCGGCAGCCGCACGCCGAAGAGGCTGACCGGCGGCCCGTCGACCCCCTGGCCCGCTTTGATCCGGTGCGGCATCGCGAGCACCGTGGTGGTGCCGGCCGACGCCGTGCCGCACCAGTCGGCCACGGTCACCGTGGTGGGCGCGGAGGTGCCGTCGGCGTACCCGATCGTCAGCGCGGCCGTCACCGGCCCGTTGTGGGTCGTCGCGACCAGGTGCACCGCCGCGTGCTCGCCGGTCGGCAGCAGCAGCGACTGGCCGCGGGCGCGGACGAAGTTCTTCGCCGCCCCGGCCGGGTCGGGGGCCTGGTAGGTCACGCCGTCCCAGGTCACCGGGCCGGCCGCCGGCAGCAGGCCGGCGTCGTAGCTCCAGCCGCCGCCGTCGAAGTTTCCCTCCGCCGGGGCGGCGACGGTCGCCGTGCCGTCGACGGTGCGCTCGGCGCCGAGGTCGATCGGGCACCCGGCGCCCGTAGCCGGGGCGCAGGTGAGGGGTTCCCGGACCGAGATCGAGGCCGTCCGTTTCACCGTGTTCGCGCCGGGCGCGCTCACCGAGACCCCGATCGGGTACGCCCCCACGGGCGTGCCGGCCGGCGCCCGCACGGTGACCGTGGCGGTGGTGCCGATCGGGAGGTGCCGGGTCAGCAGGATCTTCGGTACGCGCGGGGTGACCGTGACCCGCCACCCGGCCGGGGCCGTCGCGGTGACCCGGGGCGCGATCAGCAGCGGCGCCTGGCCGACCACGTCGACCTGGAACGTCGCCTGCTGCGCCGTGGCCGAGCCGGCCGGCAGCGCCGCGCTCGCCGGGCGGACGGTGGCGTCGACGTGGGTGCGGTTGTCCGCCGGGGCCCGGTTGACCGACGGTGGCTGGGCCGCGGCCGAGGTGCCCCAGGACGACGGGCCGGTGCCCAGCGTGTGGGTGAGCCTGCCGCCGCGGGCGACCGCCGACCAGTCGAGCCAGGTCTTCGCGACGGGCGAGCCGTTGAGCTTGACCCGCTGGATGTAGCGGTTGGCGTCGGAGGCGCCGGGCGCGGTGATGGTCAGCGTCCCGGTCCCGGTCCGGACGGTCGCCGACGGGAACACCGGGCTGGACAGCGCCAGGAAGTTCGCGCCGCTCATGGTCGGATAGAGGCCGAGCGCGGAGAAGACGTACCAGGCGCTCATCGTGCCGAGGTCGTCGTTGCCGGTCATGCCGTCGGGACCGGTGGTGAAGAGCGTCATCGCGGCCCGCACGACGGTCGCGGTCTTCGCCGGGTCACCCGCCCAGAGATACAGGTACGGCGCCAGCAGATCCGGCTCGTTGTTCGGGTTGTACGTCGGCTTGGCGTAGTAGTCGTACGGGCTGGCGATCCAGTCGGTGCGCGCGGTGCCGGCGGGGTCGGTGAGCAGCTTGTCGTAGGCGAAGAAGTCGTCCAGCCGCTTCTCGGTCGCCGCCCGGCCGCCCATGAGCCGCACCAGCCCGGCCGGATCCTGCGGCACCAGCCACTGGTACTGGTAAGCCCCGCCCTCGTGGAACTGCTCGGCCGCGGCCACCGGGTCGTACGGCGTCAGCCAGGTCCCGTCGACGGTCCTCGGCCGGAACTGCCCGGCCGAGGAGTCCCAGAGGTTGCGGTACCACTGCCCCCGGCCCGCGAACAGCGCCGCGTCGGCGGACTTGCCGAGCCCCTTCGCCATCAGCGCCAGCGCCGCATCGGCGGCCGCGTACTCCAGGGTCGCCGACGCCGGGTGGTCGCAGTCGTTGTCGCCGCCCTTGTCGGCGCAGTCCGTGCCGCGGCTCAGCCCGGACGGGATGTAGCCGCGGGCGGCGTAGAAGTCCTGACCCGTCCGCCCGTTGTACGGCGAGCCCGCCGGCGGCTGGGCGGTCGCGTTCTTCCGCAGCAGCGCGTACGCCTCCTGCTCGTGCCCGGCGAGCAGCCCCTTCGACCAGGCCTCGACCAGGAACGGGGTGACCGGGTCGCCGGTCATGATGTTGGTCTCGCTGTTGGCCAGCGCCCAGCGCGGCAGCCAGCCGCCGTCGCGCCCGATCGCGACCACCGACAGCGCCACGTCCCGGGCGACCGCCGGCACCAGCAACTCCAGCAACTGGTTCTGCGGCCGGTAGGTGTCCCACAGCGAGAAGTTCTGGTACGGCGTGTACCCGTCGGCAGTGTGCACCTCGCGGTCGAAGCCCACGTACCGCCCGTCGACGTCGCCGGCCAGGTTGGGGTGCAGCAGGGAGTGGTAGAGCGCGGTGTAGAAGACGCCGCGCCGCTCGGCCGTACCGCCGCCGACGGTGATCCGGTCCAGCTCGGCGGCCCAGGTCGAGCGCAGGGCCGCCCGGGTGGCGGCGAAGTCGTACGAGTCGGCGGTCTCGGCGGCCAGGTTCTGCCGGGCGCCCGCCGGGCCGGTGTAGGAGAGCCCGACCTTGACGACCACGTCCCGGTCCTCGGTCGCGTCGAAGGTGACCCAGGCGCCGTTCCCGCCGGAGCCGGCCGCGTCGCGGCCGCCGGGCGCGAGCGCCGAGCCGCGCCAGGTGCCGGTGGCGGCGAACGGGCGGTCGAAGCTGGCCGTGAAGTAGACCGTGTGGTCGTCCTTGCCGGCGCAGAAGTTGCCGGCCCGCACCCGGCCCTCGACGGTACGGTCGCCGACGACGTGGATCTCGGAGTCGAACACGGACTGGTTGGCCCGGCCCGTGTTGAACAGCACGTTGGCGGCGCCGGTGGCCGGGAAGGTGTACCGCTGCCAGCCGGTGCGGGCGGTGGCGGTCAGCTCGGCGGTGGTCTGGTACTTCGTGAGGCCGACCCGGTAGTAGCCCGGCTCGGCCTCCTCGTCGGCGTGCGAGAAGGGCGAACGGTACTGGTTCGGATCGGCGGTGGTGACCGCCCCGGTGGTGGGCAGCATCGGCAGTTCCCCGGCGACCCCGCAGCCGACGCCGGACAGGTGCGTCTGGCTGAAGCCGTAGATGCTGCTCTGCGCGTAGTCGTAGCCGCCCTGCCCGCCGGTGTCCGGGCTGACCTGGACCATGCCGAACGGCGCGCTCGCGCCAGGGAAGGTGTTGCCGAAGTTCTGGGTGCCCACGAACGGATGCACCAGGCTGACGGGATCGTCCTCGGCGGCGCGGGCCTGGGCTGGGGTCGCGGCACCGCCGCAGGCGATCAGCAGCAGCACCGCCACGAGCCGACGGGTCATCGAGAAACCTCCGGTCAACGACGTCATCGTCCGTTGACAACGTTGTCACATGCCAGCGAAGCATGTCAATGAAGGCGATCCACCGGCCCGAAACCCCTCAGGTCCGTACCCCTGCGATCCGATTTCGGCGGTACGACCGCCCCGCCCGGGTGGCCGGGAGACCGGAGATTCCGCAGATGGCAGTCAGCGCAGCACCGCCCGCACCGGACGCCGCCCGGCGCTGGGCACGGCTGTGCGTCGCCGTCGCCGTCCTCGTCGCCGCCTTCGGCGTGATGCTCAGCACCGGTGTCGGCGGCCCGCTCGCCGCGCAGGCCATCTCGGACCCCGGGCTGTGCGCCGCAGCCGTCGCCGCGGCCCTGGTCTGCCTGATCCGCGCCGCGGCGTTCCGCGGCCGGATCCGGGCCGGCTGGACCCTGCTCGGCCTCGGCGTGCTCTCCTGGGGCATCGGCCTGGCCTGCGCCATCTGGCTGGAGGCCCGCGGCGGCTCGGTGCCGTTGCCGTCCGGGGCCGACATCGGCTACCACGGCATGATCCTGCTGACCTCGGCCGGCCTGCTGGTGCTGCCGATCGCCACCCAGAGCGCGGCCAACCGGGCCCGCAGCGTGCTGGATGGCCTGATGGTCGCCGCTTCGCTGCTGCTGATCGCCTGGTTCCTGGTCCTCGAACCGCTGATCGAGGCCCGCGACGACAGCGCGCTCACGCTCTACGTCAGCCTCGGATACCCGCTCGGCGACGTCGTCATGGTGACGATCGTGGTCTACATGCTGGCGCTGCAACGCCGGCGCGGCCGCGACTTCGGCCACCTCGCGCTGGTCGGCGCCGGCATCGTCGCCTTCGCGGTCTCCGACATCGGGTACGCCTACCTCAACCTGACCGGGGGATACGCCTCCGGCAGCGCCACCGACATCGGCTGGTTCGCGGGCTTCTCGCTGATCCTGCTGGCCGCCGCCAAGCCGGCCACGTCCCACACCACGGCCGACCGCGCGCTGCCTCCGGCGGACGGCGAGAGCGGCCAGCCGTTCGGCGTCCTGCTGCCGTACGTGGCCGTGCTCGCCGCGCTGGTCACCAGCTTCGTGTGGTACGCCCGCACCGGGCACGCCACCGACTTCGTCGCCTACACCCGCTCGGTCCTGATCCTGCTGATCGTCGGCCGCCAGCTACTCACCCTGCTGGAGAACCGCAACCTGACCCGCGACCTGGAGACCCGCGTCGCCGACCGGACCGCCGAGCTGTACGGCAGCGAGCAGCGCTTCCACTCGCTCGTGCAGCACAGCACCGACGTCGTCACCGTGGTCGGCACCGACGCCGTGGTGCTGTACCAGAGCGAGTCCGTGCAGCGGATCTTCGGCTGGCGGCCGAGGACGCTCGCCGGGCGCACCCTCACCGGCATCCTGGACCCGGATTCCAGCGCCCGCCTCGCCGACGCGCTGCGCTCGGTCAGCGGCCGCCCGCACGCGACCACGGTCATCGAGCTCACCGTGCCGCACCGCACCCGTGGACCGCGTCAGGCCGAGATCACCGTCACCAACCTGCTCGGCGACCCCAACGTCGGCGGCCTGGTGCTGAACACCCGCGACATCACCGAGCGCAAGGAGTTGCAGGAGCAACTCGTGCACGAGGCGTACCACGACGCCCTGACCCAGCTCGCCAACCGCGCCCTGTTCCGCGAGCGGGTGGCGGAGGCGCTGGAGCAGCGCGGCGAGGACGACGAGGTGACCGTGCTCTTCCTCGACCTGGACGGCTTCAAAGAGGTCAACGACAGCCTCGGCCACCTGGCCGGCGACCAGTTGCTGATCCGGGTCGCCGAACGGCTGACCGCCTCGGTGCGCGAGGGCGACGTGGTGGCGCGGTTCGGCGGTGACGAGTTCGCCGTGCTGATCCGTTCGGCGCGCGGCGCGGGCGAGGCCGAGGCCGTCGCCCGGCGCATCGTCGACAGGCTGCCCGAGCCGTTCCGGATCGACACCCGCGACCTGCACGTACGGGGCAGCATCGGGCTGGCCTCGCACGCCGCGCTCGCCGGCGGCGAGGCCGGATACACCGACGACGCCGAGCAGCTCATGCGCAACGCCGACCTGGCCATGTACCAGGCCAAGGGCGCCGCCGGCAGCAGCTTCGTCAGCTACGACCCGCGGATGCTGGCCGGCCTGGTCGAGCGCCTGGAGCTCGAGGCCGACCTGCGCCTGGCGCTGGACCGCGGCGAGCTGCGGCTGCACTACCAGCCCACCATCAGCCTGGCCGACAGCCGGATCGTCGGCTTCGAGGCCCTGGTGCGCTGGCAGCACCCGGTCCGCGGCATGATCAGCCCGCTCGACTTCATCCCGATCGCCGAGGCCACCGGGCTGATCGTGCCGCTCGGCCGCTGGGTGCTGGAGGAGGCCTGCCGGCAGGCGATGGAGTGGGCGAAGCGGGACGGCCGGCGCCCGGTCAAGATGGCGGTCAACGTCTCGGTGCGCCAGTTCGACCGCAGCGACCTGCCGGCCGTGGTACGCGAGGTGCTGACCGAGACCGGCATGCCGGCCGACCAGCTCTGCCTCGAGATGACCGAGAGCGTGCTGATGACCGACACCGAGGAGAACCTGGCCCAGTTGGTCCGGCTCAAGGCGCTCGGCGTCACCCTGGCGATCGACGACTTCGGCACCGGCTACTCGTCGCTGGCCTACCTGCGCCGCTTCCCGGTGGACACCCTCAAGATCGACCGCTCGTTCGTGGAGCGGCTCGGCGATCAGGCCGACGACGCCGCGCTGGCCGGCACCATCGTCCAGCTCGGGCAGAGCCTCGGCATGTCCACCGTGGCCGAGGGCATCGAGGAGTACGGCCAGCTCGCCGCGCTGCGCGACATGGGCTGCACGTTCGCCCAGGGCTTCTACTTCTCCCGCCCGGTGCCCGCCGGTGAGGCCGGCCGCCTGCTGCTCGACGGCGCCGACTCCCAGCCGGCCGCCGCCTGAGTTCGCCTGACCTCCCCCTGGGAAAGCGCTCTCAGGTGTGTTTCGCCCGGTGCTATAAAGGCCGCATGACTACCCGGCCCGCCCGCGGAGGGCAGCATCCGACGATGGACCAGGTAGCCGAGGCGGCCGGGGTCTCGCGGGCCACCGTGTCCCGGGTGATCAACGGTGCGCCCAGCGTCGACGCCAAGATCCGGGAGATCGTCCAGCGGGCCATCGCCGAGACCGGCTACGTGCCGAACGTGGCGGCCCGCTCGCTGGTCACCCGCAAGTCGAACTCGGTGGCGCTGGTCATCTCCGAGCCCGACCGGCCGTCCGATTCCTCGTTCCTGAACCGGATCTTCACGGACCCGTACTTCGGCCGGGTCACCGCCGGCGCCACCGGCGCGCTCCGCCCGCACGACATCCACCTGGTGATCATGCCGACCGACTCGACCGACCATCACCACGTCATCCGCTACCTGCGCCAGGGCCACGTCGACGGGGTGCTGCTGATCAGCAGCCACGAGCAGGACCCGCTCCCCCGCCAGGTGCACGAGCTCGGCATCCCGGCGGTGGTCTCCGCCCGGCCCACCGCGCACCTGGCCGCCAGCTTCGTCGACGTCGACCAGCGCCTCGGCGCCCGGCTCGCCGCCGAGCACCTGCTGGGCCGCGGCTGCCGGCGGCCGGCCACCATCAGCGGGCCGCTGGACAGCCCGGCCGGCGCGGACCGGTTCGACGGCTTCCGGTCCTACCTGGCCGGCCGCGGAATTCCGGACGTGCCGGCGATCGAGGGCGACTTCACCCGGCACGGCGGCGAGGCCTGCGCGCGCCGGCTGCTCACCGAGCACCCCGGCATCGACGGCCTCTTCGTGGCGAGCGACCTGATGGCCGAGGGCGCGCTGCGGGCGGTGCAGGACCTCGGCCACCGGGTGCCCGACGACGTGGCGGTGGTCGGCTTCGACGACAGCAGCGCCGCCCTCGACTGCCGGCCGCCGCTGACCACGGTCCGCCAGCCGGTCGAGGAGATGGCCGCCGAGATGGCCGAGGTGCTGATGGCCCACATCGCCACCCCGGGCCGGCTGCCGCGCTCGGTGATCTTCCAGCCGACCCTGGTGATCCGCGAGTCCGCCTGAACCGCCCGCGAGGCCATCGGACATCATGGCTGCGTGGGCGACCTTCTCATCAATCTGCTGGCGAGCGTCATCGCCGGTGTCGCGGTCTGGCTCGCCGGATTCCTGCTGCGCCGCCGCCGGCTGAGCCGCGAACGCGCGTTCTTCGGCCTCACCGAGGGCGCGACCTGCCTGCTGGTGGCCTCCCGGCACGCGTCGTCCCCGAGCGAGAACAGCGTCCATCGTCGCGATGTCGCCGCGCTGGTGGAGCTGGCGACCATCGCCCGGGAGTGCGGCGCCCGGGCGGACCGGGTCGGCGAGGCCGAGCCCGCCGGGGAGATCGGCAGGCTGACGGAATTCTGCGTGGGCGGCCCCAGCTTCGCCAATCCCCGCACCACTGTCCACCTGCGCACCATCCTGCGCGGCGTGACCTTCGCGGAGCCCGACCCCGCCAAGGTCAGACTCGCTTTCACGGTCGGCGGGCAGGAATACGCCCGGACCCCGGACACCACCTATGTGCTGCTGGCCCGCTTCTGGGGACCGGCCGGCGGCCGTCCCGTCTTCCTGCTGGGCGGCCTCACCGCGGGCGCCAACCTGGCGGCCGCCCGCTACCTCAGCGCCCGGCACCGCGAGCTGGACCGGCAGTACGGCGCGGACCGGCCGTTCGCCCTGGTGCTGCGGATCGTCGAGCCGACCGCGTACGGCACCGACTTCACCGAACTGGCCGCCGACGTGACCGGCGTCGCGTTCCAGCCCGTCCCGCAGCCGGCGGAGTAGAACTGAGGCATGGACATTCTCGTCGCCGGCGGCCACGGCAAGGTCGCCCTCCGCCTGCTCCGCCTGCTCGCCGCCCGGGGCCACACCGCCCGCGGCCTAGTCCGCTCCCCCGCGCACGCCGCCGACCTCACCGCGGCCGGCGCGGTCCCGGTCCTCGGCGACCTGGAGAACGACGAGACCCTGGACGCGTACGTCAAGGGCGCGGACGCCGTGGTGTTCGCGGCCGGAGCCGGGCCGGGCAGCGGGCCCGAGCGCAAGCGGACGGTCGACCTGGGCGGCGCGGTCAAGCTGGCCGACGCGGCCCGGGCCACCGGGGTCCGCCGCTACGTCATGGTCTCGTCGATCGGGGCGGACCGGCCCGAGTCCGCGGGCGAATCGATGCGGGAATACCTGGTGGCCAAGACCGAGGCCGACGAGTACGTCCGGGCCAGCGGGCTGGACTACACGATCGTGCGGCCGGGCTCGCTCACCGACGACCCCGGCACCGGCCTGGTCAAGGTCTCGACCCAGCTGGGCAGCCGCGGCCCGGTGCCGCGCGACGACGTGGCGGCGGTGCTGGCCGCCGTGCTGACCACCCCGGCCACGATCGGCAAGACGTTCGAGCTGTTCGCCGGCGACACCCCGATCCACGAGGCGCTGGCCACCCTCTGACCCGGGCGGGCGGCGCCGGTCAGCCCGTCAGGAGGTCCCGTCGCTCACGCAGCAGGGCATCCCAGTGGGCGCGGGCGGCGTCGGTGCGCCGGGCGACGTCCTGGCGCACCCCGGCGACCAGGTGGGCCGAGCGGTCCACGTTGCTCCGGGCCCGGTTCAGCTGGTCCTTGATGAACACGTCCGCGAAGACGGTCTCCAGGAAGCCGGTCGGGCGCACCGCCGCCGGCGCCTGCGGTGGCGTGTTGCCCAGCGGCCGGGCCAGGCCGACATCGCCCAGTTCGGTGTGCAGCACCGCGACACAGCGGTCGGCGTGCGCCGCCGCCCAGGCCACGCCGTCGAGCCAGTTCGGCTTGCCGGCCAGCAGCGCGCCACCGAGCCAGTTGTCGGCCGACTTGCGGCCCGACGCGAGGTCCAGCTGCCGGCGGACCTCGCCCAGGGCGTGCCACGCGGTCTCCGCCGCCGCGGCTGCCTCGGCCAGCTCGCGCAGCTCCGCCTCGACCCGGCCGCGCTGCTCGGCCAGGGTCAGCAGCCGCGCGAGCTGCGGCCCGCCGTCCCGGCGCAGCCGGCGCTCCTCGGCGTCGACGGCCGCGGCGAACCGGGCCGGCAGGTCGGCCAGGCCGAGCAGCCGGGTCTCGACGGCCGCCCGCTCCGCGCTGATCGCGGCCAGCCGGCTCTCCGCCTCGGCGACCCGGTAGCGGGCCGCATCGGCCTCGGCCTGCTCGCGGGACAACTCCTCGGCGTGCGCGCCGCGCAACGCGACCAGCACCCGGGACAGCGAGAGGCCTTCGAGCCGCTCGACGTCGCGGACCTCGCCGGCCCAGTGCCGCCGCAGCTCGCTCAGGACGGCCGCCTGCTCCGCCAGGCGTTGGCCCAGCTCGGCCCGGCGGACCCGGAGCAGCTCGGCCTCCCGGATCAGCCCGGCGATGGCGGCGAGACGGGTTTCGGCATCGTCGGTCATACCCCCGATTCGAGCAGGCCGAAGCAAGCAAACGGGCAGGGGGACACCCTGGGCGCCACATCGGCAGTAACCTCCGAAGAATGGGGACAACGGGGGACACACTGGCAGCCGGCAACGAGGCGATGGTCGAGGCGGCGTTCCGGACCGGCGACTACGAGGCGGCCGAGCGGACCTTCCAGGAGCTGCTGACCCGGGCCCGGGCGGACGGCGACCGGGCGCTGGAGGCCGCCGTGCTGGACCGGCAGGCCATGCTCATGCACTTCCGGGCGCTCGATGACGACGACCTCGGCAAGGCCGACAGCGAGGGCGAGGAAGCACTCTTCCAGCAGGCCCTGGAGATCCGGCGCGACCTCGGGGACTCGGCGGGCACGGCCGAGTCGCTGTTCGGCGTCGGCCTGGTCCACCAGGTGCTGCGCCAGGACTGGGAGGCGGCCATGCCGTACTACTGGGAGGCGCTCGACCTGGCCGACCGGCACGGCGACCTGCTGCTGCGCTCCGAGGTGCACCGGCACGTCGGCTTCTACTACGCGATGTCCGACCTGCAGTCGGACAAGGCGCTCGAGCACCTGCGCATCTCGCACGAGCTGCGCGCCGAGCTCGGCGACCCGCGCTGGATCCCCGGCGGGACCATCGCGCTGGGCATCGCGGAGCTGGCCGACGGCCTGCGCGAGCAGGGCCTGGCCCACGTCCGGGAGTCGATCGACCAGGCCCGGGAGGCCGGCCTGAGCGCGCACCGCCTCGCCTGGATGCAGCAGTTCCTGGCCAAGGCGGAGGCCGAGCGGTAGGCCGCCGCCTCACCGGGCCGGCAGCTCCTTGGCCATCTGCTGGGCCAGCACCCGGTAGCCCAGCCGGTCGTAGAGCCGGCGGGCGCCCGTGTTGACGCCGTGCACGTTGAGCCCCATCCGGCGGACGCCCCGGCGGGCCAGCTCGGCCTCGACCGCGGCAATGGCCGCCCGGCCGTGCCCCCGGCCCCGGTAGGCCTCGTCGATCTCGATGTTGTGCAGCCAGCCCAGGCCGGGCCGCGGCGGTGCCGGCAGGCCGGCCCAGACCCACCCGACCGGTACGCCGCCCGCCGTCACCGTGCGCAGGATCATCCCCTCGGTCCGCACCCCGCGCGGGAGCAGCTCGGCCAGTTCGCGGGCCGCCCGGGACTCGGCCGCGCCGTGCCACAGCCCCTGATCCTGGACGAGGTCCTGGGCGTAGTCGGCGAACAGCGCCTCGATCCGGCTCTCGTAGTCGGCCATCGGCGTCAGCTCGATCCCCTCGGCCGCCGGTATGCCGGTCAGCGTCCGGGAGCGCTGCTGCGCGTACACCTCGAAGCCGAGCCGCTCGTAGACGCGAATCGCCGTGCTGTTGGCCCCGAAGACGTTCAGGCCGAGCCTGGGCACGCCGAGGCCGGCCAGTTCCGCCCCGGCGGCCGTGATGATCGCGCCGGCGTACCCCCGGGACCGGAAGCCCGGATCGACCTCGATGTCGCCGATCCAGGCCATCGCCGGCCGGGCCGGGCCCGGCAGGGTCACCCAGATCCAGCCGACCTCGGCGCCGTCCACCAGCGCCTTGCGCATGAGCTGGCCGGGGGTCGCGGAACCGCGGGGCAGCCGCTCGGCGACGTCGCGCGCGGCCTCGGCCTCCGCCTCGGCCGCGGTCAGCCCCCGGGACGGCGCGATCGCCTCGGCGTAACCGGCGATCAGCGGCGCCCGGCGGCGGGCGAAGTCGTCGGGGTCCATCTCCACCAGCGTCAGCGGCATGCCGTCAGCCTTACACGGCGTGCGGACCCCGGGCCTCTCGGTGGCCCCCTCCGGCGGGCGGCAGTACGGTGAACCGCATGTTGATCAGCTGCGGGTGCCCGGTGTCCGGGGTATGGGCGGATCCCCTGTCGTTGACCGGGTTCGCGATGCGGGCCGAGGAGCTGGGCTACTACGGCCTGTGGTCGTTCCAGCGGCTGCTGGCCGGCGATGACCAGGACCTCGCGCCGGTCTACCGCAGCGTGCTCGATCCGCTGCTGGCGCTGACCTATGCGGCCGCCCGGACGACCCAGATCCGGCTCGGCGTCGCCGTGATCAACCTGCCGTACCTGTCACCCACCTACCTCGCCAAGCAGGCGAGCACGCTCGACGTGCTCTCCGGTGGCCGCTTCGACCTGGGCCTGGGCACGGGCTGGTCCGAGGTGGAGTTCGTGGCGACCGGGTCGAACCCGAATCCGCGCGGGCGCCGCACCGAGGAATATCTGCGGGTGCTGCGCACCCTCTTCAAGGGCGAGCCCGCCGCCTTCGACGGCGAGTTCTACACCGTGCCGCCGAGCGTGATGGCCCCCGCGCCGGTGCAGGTGGGCGGCCCGCCGATCCTGCTGGGCGGCACCGCGGACATCGCGCTGCGCCGGGCCGGGCGGATCGCCGAGGGCTGGGTCAGCAGCAGCCGGGCCAGCCTCGCCGACATCGCCCGGGGCACGCAGATCGTGCGCCGTGCCGCCGAGGAGTCGGGCCGCGACCCGGACGCGATCCGGATCGTCGTGCGGGGCGTGGTCAAGGCCGGGCTGCGCGAGGACAACGTGCCGCTCTCGGGCACCTGGGAGCAGATCCGGGCGGGTGCCCAGCTCTACGCGGAGGCCGGCGTCACCGAGCTTTTCTACGACCTGAACTGGGATCCGTTCATCGGCTCCCCGGACGCCGACCGCCGGGCGGCCGGTGAGCGGGCCGACGAGATCCTCGCCGCGCTCGCTCCTAACGGCTGAAGTTCTCCCGCCTCCGTGTCAACCCGGGGCGCCGGCCCTTCCGGTGCCCCGCACCAGGCGGCAACCTGGGCGAACGCCGCACCACGCGGCGGGGACCCAGGGAGAGCCATGAACCGTCGCCGCCCGCTCGCCGCCCTCACCGCCGTCATCGCCCTCGCCGCCCTGACCGGATGCGGCGCGCTGGACCGGGCGACGTCCGCCGACCCCGGCCACCCCGCCACCGCATCCGCTCCGCCGCCCACCGTCGCGAGCGGGCTCGGCGACTCGGTGAAGGACTCCGGTGACATTCCCGACCCCTGCGGCCTGCTCAGCGAGGAGCAGGTCACCGGGCTGACCGGACGCGACATCACCCAGATCGACGAGGACGGCCTGCAGCCCGGCGAGGAGAACCGGTACTGCCAGTGGCAGCAGTCCGGCGGCCAGCTCGCCGTCTTCCTGGGCCGGACCACCGCGGAAGACTTCAAGATCAAGATCGCCGACGCGACGCCGGTGGACGACGTCGGTCAGGACGCCTTCCAGCTGGCCGGGCACCTGTACGTGCTCTACGGCACCGTGTCGATCGACGTCTACAGCCGCGGCGACAGCGACGAGGAGAACCTGGCCGAGGCCACCGCGGTCGCCAAGGTGGTCATCCCGCAGATCTGACGACGGTCACCGATGTCCCGGCCCGGCGTTCCGCTGCGTTATCCTGCTGAGCCGATGACTACTCCAGCCTCCCCGCCGCCCGGCGTCTACCACTCCCGGTCGCGGGTCACCCGCAACCGGCTCGTGCTCGCCGCGGCCGGGCTGGCGCTCGTCCTCCTCGGCTACCTGATCGGGCGCCTGCAGGGCGGCTCGGCGCCGGCTCCGGCTGCCGCCGCCGCGGCCGTGCCCTCGGTGGCCTCGTCCCCCGCCGCCTCCCCCTCCATCCCCGACGCGCCGGCCAGCCCCTCGACGGAGCCCTCGCCGGCCACGCCGGCGCCCGGCGGCCTCGACGCCTACTCGGTGATCCAGGCCGAGGCGGCCTCCGGCCAGCAGGGCACCCAGGTGCAGGAGACCGAGGACGAGGGCGGCGGGCAGAACGTCGCCTACATCGGCAACGGCGACTGGCTGCGCTTCGACGACGTGGAGTTCGGCGCCGAGCCGGCCACCAAGTTCGCCGCCCGGGTGGCCTCCGACATCGACGACGGCGGCGGCCGGCTCGAGCTCCGGCTCGACAGCCCCGGCAACACCCCGGCGGCCACCCTGGAGATCGGGGACACCGGCGGCTGGCAGGACTGGGAGTCCCGCACCGCGGACGTTGAGCCCATCACCGGCCGGCACACGGTGTTCATCACCTTCGGCCGTGACGACGGCGGGGATTTCGTCAACGTGAACTACTTCGCCTTCGCCCGCTGACGCGCCGGGGCCGCGCACCTCGATCGGTGCGCGGCCCCGGGCCAACCTGCTGATCTCAGGCGGCGGCGACCTCGAACTTGCGCGGCTTGGCCTTCTCCGTCACCGGGATGCTCAGGGTGAGCACGCCGTTGTCGTAGCGGGCGTCGAGCCGGTCGGTGTCCAGCGAGTCGGACAGGAAGACCTGCCGGCTGACCGGGCCCATCGGGCGCTCGGCGACGACGTACCGCACGCCGTCGCGCTCGGCGCGCTTGCGCTCGGCGCGGACGCTGAGCACCTTGCGGTCCACGGTGAGGTCGATGCTGGCCGGGTCGATGCCGGGCAGGTCGATGTCGATGAAGAAGGAGTCACCCTCGCGGTAGGCGTCCAGGCGGGCGCCGGCGCTCCGGGTGGCGGAGTCGAAGACGCGGGTGGTCAGGCGGTCGAAGTCGGTACGCAGCACCATGGGATGTTCCTCCGGTTCAGAATTGAGCGTGTTGCACTCAAGTCTGATAACCGGGGTGCCACCCTGTTACTTCCACCCGAGGCCGTGACCTGCGACACCAGGCGTGAACGCGTCGCCAAATTCGTACAGGTGTGCGAAGATGGCGCGGTGCCCGACCAGGCGACCATCCTGCACGCCGACCTCGACTCGTTCTACGCGTCGGTCGAGCAGCGCGACGACCCCGCGCTGCGGGGCCGTCCGGTACTGGTCGGCGGGGGCGTCGTGCTGGCGGCGAGCTACGAGGCCAAGGCGTACGGGGTCCGCACGCCGATGGGCATCGCGCAGGCCCGCGCGCTCTGCCCGCACGCCCTGGTGGTGCCGCCGCGGATGTCGGCGTATTCGGCGGCCAGCAAGCTGGTCTTCGAGGTCTTCCGGGACACCACCCCGATCGTCGAGGGCATCTCCATCGACGAGGCCTTCCTCGAGGTCGGCGGGCTGCTGCGGATCCGCGGCACCCCGGCCGCCATCGCCACCCGGCTGCGCGCCGAGGTCCGCGACCGGGCCGGGCTGCCGATCACCGTCGGCGTGGCCCGGACGAAGTTCCTCGCCAAGGTCGCCAGCGCGGTCGGCAAACCGGACGGCCTGCTGGTGGTGGCCCCCGGCGAGGAGCTCGCCTTCCTGCACCCGCTGCCGATCGAGCGGCTGTGGGGCGTCGGCCCGGTGACCGCCGGCAAGCTGCGCGAGCACCGCATCCTGACCGTCGGCCACGTGGCCCGCCTCGGCGAGGCCGCGCTGGTCACGTTGATCGGCGCGCACGCCGGGCGGCATCTGCACGCCCTCGCCCACAACCGCGACCCCCGCCGGGTCCGCACCGGCCACCGGCGCGGCTCGATCGGCGCGCAGTGCGCGCTGGGGCGCCGGTCCCGCCCGTTCGAGGAGATCGACGCGACCCTGGCGGCCCTGGTCGACCGGGTCACCCGGCGGATGCGGTCGGCGCACCGGGCGGGCCGCACGATCACGCTGCGGCTGCGCTTCGGCGACTTCACCCGGGTCACCCGCTCACGCAGCCTGCTCAAGGCGACCATGCAGACGAGCGCGGTCCTGACCACGGCGCGGCAGTTGCTGGCCGAGGCCCGGCCGCTGATCGACCTGCGCGGGCTGACCCTGGTCGGCGTCGCGGTCGGCAACCTGGACAGCGACGGGGCGGTGCAGCTGGAGCTGCCGTTCGAGGTGGCGGTGGAGGACAGCCTGGACACCGCGCTGGACGCGGTCCGGGACAGGTTCGGCTCGTCGTCGGTGACGCGGGCCGCGTCGCTGGGCCGCGATCTGAACCCGTCGGTCCCGATCCTCCCCGACTGACAGGCTCCGGCCCTCAGTGCCTCGCTTCGCACGGCCTCGCCTCGCACGGCTGTGTCTTGCGCGGCCTTGCGTTGCGCGGCCCCGGCTCAGAGGCCCAGTTGCGCGCGGCCGATCGGGCTCAGGTCGGCGACGGCCGGGCGCCCCGCCCAGGTCACCTCGTAGTCCTCGGCGGCGAAGTCGGTCGGGCTGACACCCCGGCGGAACGCCTGCCCGCACTCGGCGGCGTAGGCGGCGTTCTTCTCGCAGTACGGGCTCGCCGGGATGTACATGACGTTGCCCCAGCCCTGCTGGTTCTGGACCGCGCCGACCGAGTGGATCATGTCGCCGTGCCACCAGACGGTGTCACCCGGCTGCACCGCCGGGATCGGGGTCAGCGCGGGCATCAGCGCCGGGTGCCAGCGCTCGCTGATCGGCAGCGCCTGGCCGTTCGCCGCGCCGCACAGGTCGTCGTCGGCCATGTCGTCCTGCAGCGCGCGCAGCAGCAGGTAGGCCATCGCCGACGGGATCGGCACCACGTGCAGCACGCCCTCGGTCGGCGCCATGTCGGACAGCGCGGTCCAGCCCTGGAAGGTCCGGAACGCCGAGCACATCACCGTGGACTCGAACTCGTGCACCTCGGTGCGGTAGGCGCCGTCCCACGGGTCGTACGCCTCCGGGTTGCCGGCGAAGACATGCCGGAAGACCTTCTGGTACGCCGGGAGCAGCCACCGCTCGATCGAGCCCGAGTCGGTGTGCGGGGACAGCCCGGCGGAGTCGGTGCCGGGCTCGCGGCGCCGGACCCGATCGGGGTACGCGGTGTCACGCGTCGGGTCGAACCAGGTCCTGCCCTCGGACTCGTGCTTCCAGAAGGAGTTGAGGAAGCCGCGCACGGCCACCATGTTCTCGTCCTCGCGAGCCTCCATCTGCGGGCGCGACCAGTAGATCGGGAAGATCGACGGCTTGCCCGCGGAGAGCCCGCCGAAGATGCCGTCGTCGACGTAACGGTAGCTGCCGGCGAAGTCGTTGCGGTCCAGGTACGACACCAGCTCGGCGTCCCAGGCCTCGGCCCGCTCACGTCCGAAGGTGCCCTTGACCAGGGCGCATCCGCGTCGCCGTACCGTCTCGATCAGATCTGCCGGCACCGTGCCGGCGGCGATGTCGGCGAACTGGACCACCGGCCAGATCTCCTCGCCGCGCTCGCCCAGCGCGACGATCTCGGCGACCTCGGCCCGGACGGCGGCCTCGGCCCGCGCGAAGGCGCCGGCGTAGTCACCGATCCGCTTGCGCAGCTCGGCCTTGGTCTCGCGGATGGCTTGGTGGACGTCGTCCGGGGCTGTGGTCATCGCCGTCTCCATTTGATTAGGTGACCTAACTAGAATGCTGTCCTAATGTAGGAGACCCAACGGGAAGATCACAAGGGGTGACGGTGAGCGTTGTCGGCCGAGCGTTGCCGCAGACGGTGCTGCGCGCGGCGACCGACCGCCGCCTGCTCGACGAGACGATCCGCCAGGGCCGCACCACCCGGGCCGAGCTCGCCGACGTGACCGGCTACTCCCGGCCCACCGTCTCCGAGGCCGTCCGGCGCCTGGTCGAGGGCGGCCTGCTGGACGCGACCGGCCTCAAGGAGACCGGCCGGCGCGGCCGGGTCGGCACGTTCTACGAGCTCGGCGCGCGCGCCGGCTGGGTGCTCGCCGTGGAGCTGGAGCAGTCCGGCGTCCGGGCCCGCGCCGCCGACCTGGCCGGCCGCACCCTGGACGAGCACCGGCGCCGGGCCGGCGCCCCCGGCGACGTGGTCGCCCTGGTCGCCAACGTGCGGGCCGTCGTGTCGGCCTTCCCGAACGGGCCCGGTCCGCTGCGCGCCGTCGGCATCTCGACCGCGAACCCGGTGCACCCGGTCACCCACGAGATCGTCCCGCTGGCCGGCACCCCGTTCCCCGAGGGCCTGGTCAGCCCCACCGAGATGATCGGCGATCTGGTGCGGGCACCGATCCTGGTCGACAACGACGTCAACCTGGCCGCGCTCGCCGAGCATCGGGCGGGCCGGGCGGCCGGCGAGGCCAGCTTCGCGTACGTCTACGTGGGCGCTGGCCTCGGCGTCGGCCTCTACATCGGCGACCGGCTCGTCCGCGGCGCGCACGGGCTGGCCGGCGAGATCGGCTACCTGCCCGGCGCGACGGCCCCGACCATCGCGGGCGACCTGGCCGCCGGTGGCCTCGGCCGCTCGGACGCACCGTCCAACGACGTGGCGGCGGCGCTGCGCCTGCTCGACCGCGCCGACGAGCCCACGCTGCGGGTGCTCGCCGCCGCGGTGGCCCGCGCGATCATCTCGGTCGCGGCCGTGGCCGACCCGGCGCTGGTCCTGCTGGGCGGGCCGGTCGGCACCCACCCGGCGCTGCTGCCCCGGGTCCGGGCGGCCATCTCGTTCCCCGGGCCGACCCGGGTCGAGCACGGCACGCTGGGCACGGACGCGGCACTGCACGGCGCGCTGCACCTGGCGCTGGAGCACGCCCGGGCGACAGCGGTGGCCGGCTGAACCTGACCTGCGCTCGGGCGTCGACGCGGCGTGCGGCAGACTGCTGGGCGTGCGGAAGATCTACGTCATCGGGATCGGCGCGGGCGACCCCGACCACCTGACCCTGCAGGCAGCCAAGGCGATCGGCCGGACCGACGTGTTCTTCCTGCTCGACAAGGGCGAGGCCAAGGAGAGCATGATCGAGCTCCGGCGCCGGATCCTGAAGTCGTACGCCCGCCCGAGCCGGCGCATCGCCGAGGGCCGGGATCCGGACCGCGACCGCACCCCGGCCGACTACCAGGGCACGATCGCCGACTGGCGGCACCGGCGTTCCGAGGTGACCGAGGCGCTGATCCGCGAGCACCTGCTCGACGAGGAGACCGGCGCGTTCCTGGTCTGGGGCGACCCGTCGCTGTACGACTCGACAATCAGCATCCTGGACGAGATCCTGGCGCGCGGCGAGACGACGTTCTCCTACGAGGTGATCCCGGGCATCAGCAGCGTCTCGGCGCTGGCCGCCAAGCACCGCGTCGGCCTGAACCGGATCGGCCGCCCGTTCCAGGTGACCACGGGCCGCCGGCTGGCCGAGCAGTGGCCGCCGAACGTCGACGACGTGATCGTGATGCTGGACGCCCACCAGACGTTCGGGGCGGTGGACGCCGAGGATGTGGACATCTACTGGGGCGCGTACATCGGCACGGCGGACGAACTGCTGATCTCCGGGCCGCTGGCCGAGGTGAGCGACGAGATCCGCCGGGTGCGCGCGGAAGCCCGCGAGCGGCACGGCTGGATCATGGACACCTACCTGCTGCGACGCCGCGCCACCGACTAGCTAGCCGGCGAACAGGTCATCGAGGATTAGCCTCGCTCGCTCGGGAACATCCTCGTCGGGAAAGACATCCGCGCATACGGCTAGTACGGCACCCACGTCCTCAAGCCCAAGCCGCTTGATCAGGAATTCGATGTCTTCGGTATCGCGGCGACGCGCCGCCAGCACCTTCATAGCGAGCAGATGCTCCGGAGAGGCTGCCGCAACCCGCAGACCGGCGTTCTCGAACACGCGGGGCGCCGCTTGGTCACCGCCCGGCGCCACATATACGCTCGCCTGCTCGTTGAGCCACCATGAAGGCAATCCGAGCTCGGCCGCGACAGCTTGCGCCTCTTCCAGAACGACCCCGTGCGGTTTGAAGACCGCATCAATGTCTCGGGTCGCCCGCCGGGCGTCGTAGGCCAATGCCATCGCGGCGCCGCCGAACACGTACAGGTCTGCCACCACGCCGCGGCGTGCGAGCTTATCGCCTAGCCGTCGGAACGCGTCTTCGATCGAGGCGCGGTCGAGCAGCGGATCATGATGGCTCACGCGACGTTCAACTCCTGAGGCGCGATGTAGACGCCGCGCCGGCGGAAGGCCACCGGGGCATGCACGATGGCATCCACCCGGGCTGCGCGACTATTGAACGGAAACCAGAACCGACGCAAGCTCCGGCCCTCCGCCCACTCCGGCGCTGCTCGACCATCCCGGCTCGCCAGATGCTCCGCGAGCGCCGCAAGAAAGACGTCCCAGTGGAGGTCGTCTGTCGGCGCCGGCTCCTCACGCAGCAGCGCAGCGCGCGCGTCTGCCGGCTCCCACCGGTACTCCTCGAGAAATTCGGCGATCAACCGCCAGCGTCGGTTGTCGTCCCCGCCGGTCAGCAGCCTTCCCAAGCCCTCGACGGTGAGCGCGCGGTATGGCTTCGCCGGTCCAGCTTCTTTCATGCCGCCCACGGTATTACACCGCCTGCCACAGCGATCCCGCCAAGGCCGTTGGGCACCGGCTACGCCACGCGGTCGTAGAGCAGACAGATCGCCCCGGACGCGGACATCGTCGTGTCGGTGAGCGTCCACGTGGAGGCCGGCAGCCCGTCCTCCAGCAACCGCGCACCCCCGCCGACCAGGGCCGGGCACAAGGTGATGCTCAGCCGGTCCAGCAGTTCGGCTTCGAGTAGGGCGCGGATGATGCTGCCGCTGGCCAGCACGATGATGTCCCCGCCGTCCTGCTCCCGCAGCCTGCGCACCTCGCCCGGCGCGTCACCGGCAACGATGCGGGAGTTCTCCCAGGACGCCTCGGTCAGCGTCGTGCTGAAGACGACCTTCTCCGTACGGTTGAGCCAGGCCGAGAAGGCCCGGTCGCGCGGGTCGGCGTCGGCGTTGCCGGCGACGGCCGGCCAGAAGCCGCCGAAGCCCTGGTAGTTCTTACGGCCGAGCAGGACCGTGGTGGCGGGCTCGGTCACCCGGATCATGTGGTCGCGGGCGACGTCGGTGACCGCGTGCGGGACGATCCAGCCCATGTCGTAGTCGCCGCCGGCCCCGGTGGTGCGGCCGTCGAGAGACAGGGAGATGTTGCCGACGATCCGGCGGGTGCTCTTCTCGATATTCATGCAGATGGGTCGGAGCGGCGTGGGCATCCTCGACATCCGCGTCCCGGCGAATTTCCGGACCGCGGGGCGGGACCGGCCGGAATCGAACCGGCGTCCTCCCGGTTTAGGAGACCGGGCGCGACGACCTCTGCGCTACGGCCCGCCACGCCGCAGCCTATTCCGCGTCGCCTTCCAGGTCGCCCTCGGTCTCCAGGTAGATCTGCTGCAGCGCGGCCAGGGTCGCCGGCTCCGGGGACTCCCAGAGTTGGCGGTCCGCCGCCTCCAGCAGCCGTTCGGTGATGCTGTGCAGCGCCCACGGGTTCGACTGGGTCATGAACTTCTGGTTCTCCGGGTCCAGCACGTAGCTGGCCGCGAGCTGCTCGTACATCCAGTCCGCGACCACGCCCGCCGTCGCGTCGTAGCCGAACAGGTAGTCGACCGTCGCGGCCAGCTCGAACGCGCCCTTGTAGCCGTGCCGGCGCATGGCCGCGATCCAGCGGGGGTTCACCACGCGGGCGCGGAAGATCCGGGCGGTCTCCTCGGTGAGGCTGCGGGTCTTGGTCGCGTCCGGGTTCGTCGAGTCCCCGATGTACGCCGCCGGCGCCTTCCCGGTCAGCGCCCGTACCGTGGCGATCATGCCGCCGTGGTACTGGAAGTAGTCGTCGGAGTCGGCGATGTCGTGCTCGCGGGTGTCGATGTTCTTGGCCGCGACCTCGATCCGCTTGTACGCGGTCTCCATGTCACCACGAGCCGCGACCCCGTCCAGCCCGCGGCCGTAGGCGAAGCCGCCCCAGACCGCGTACACCTCGGCCAGGTCGGCGTCGCCACGCCAGTTGCGGCTGTCGATCAGTGGCAGGATCCCCGCCCCATACGCGCCGGGCCGGGAGCCGAAGATCCGCGTGGTGGCCTGCCGCCAGGTCTTGTCCGCACCGACATCCGCCAGCGCGTGCGCACGCACATAATTGAGCGAATCGGGCTCGTCCAGCCCGGCCACCAGGCCCACGGCGTCGTCCAGCATGGCCACCACGTGCGGGAACGCGTCGCGGAAGAAGCCGGAGATGCGGACGGTCACGTCGATCCGGGGCCGGCCCAGCTCCTCGAGGTCGATCGGCTCGATGCCGGTGACCCGGCGGGACGCGGGATCCCAGACCGGGCGCACCCCCATCAGGGCGAGGATCTCGGCGATGTCGTCGCCGGCGGTCCGCATGGCGCTGGTGCCCCACGCGGAGAGCCCGACCGACTTCGGCCAGTCGCCGTAGTCGGCGCGGTAGCGGGTCAGCAGCGACTCGGCCATCGCCTGGCCGGTCTCCCAGGCCAGGGCGCTGGGGATGGCCTTGGGGTCGACGGAGTAGAAGTTGCGGCCGGTCGGCAACACGTTGATCAGGCCGCGCAGCGGCGAACCGCTCGGCCCGGCCGGCACATAACCGCCGTCGAGGGCGTGCAGCACGTTGGTCAGTTCGTCGGTGGTCCTCGCCAGGCGGGGCACGACCTCGGTCGCGGCGAAGCGCAGGACGTTCGCCACGGTCTCGTCGTCGGTGACCCGGCCGGCCGCGGCGGGCTCCCAGCCGGCCTCTTCCATGGCCGCGACCAGCGCCTTGGCCTGCTCCTCGACGGCGTCCGTCTCGGTCGTGGAGGCGTCCTCGGCCAGGCCCAGCGCCTCGCGCAACCCAGGCAGTGCCGCAACTTGACCGGCCCACATCTGCCGGGCGCGCAGCATGGCGAGCACCAGATTGACCCGGGCCTCGCCGGTCGGGGCGTTGCCGAGGATGTGCAGGCCGTCGCGGATCTGCACGTCTTTGATCTCGCAGAGCCAGCCGTCGACGTGCAGGATGAACTCGTCGAACTCCTCGTCGCCCGGCCGGTTGGCCAGGCCCAGGTCGTGATCCATCTTGGCGGCCTGGATCAGGGTCCAGATCTGCGCCCGGATGGCGGGCAGCTTCGCCGGGTCGAGCGCCGCGATGTTGGCGTGCTCGTCCAGCAACTGCTCCAGGCGGGCGATGTCGCCGTACGACTCCGCACGCGCCATCGGCGGGATCAGGTGGTCGACCAGCGTGGCGTGCGCGCGCCGCTTCGCCTGGGTGCCCTCGCCCGGGTCGTTGACCAGGAACGGGTAGATCAGCGGCAGGTCGCCGAGCGCCGCGTCGGTGCCGTCGGAGGCGGACATGCCGACGTTCTTGCCGGGCAGCCATTCGAGATTGCCGTGCTTGCCGACGTGCACGACCGCGTGCGCGCCGAAGTCGTCGGCCAGCCACCGGTAGGCCGCCAGGTAGTGGTGGCTCGGCGGCAGGTCGGGGTCGTGGTAGATGGCGACCGGGTTGGCGCCGAAACCACGCGGCGGCTGCACCATCACGACCACGTTCTCGTCGCGCAGGGCGGCGAGCACGATGGCGTCGTCGTCCACATACAGCTCGCCGGGGGCCTGGCCCCAGTGCCGTTCCATGGATTCGCGCAGGTCGGCCGGGAGCGTCGCGAACCATTCCCGGTAGACCGGGCCGGCGATGCGCACCGGGTTGCCGGCGAGCTGCTCCTCGGTCAGCCAGTCCGGGTCCTGGCCACCGGCGGCGATCAGCGCGTGGATCAGCTTGTCGCCGTCGCTCTCGGCCACACCCGGGAAGTCACCGACGCGGTAACCGTGCTCCCGCATCGCCTGCAACAGCCGGACCGTGGAGGCGGGGGTGTCGAGACCGACCGCGTTGCCGATCCGGGAGTGCTTGGTCGGATATGCCGACAGCATGACCACGATCCGGCGCTCGGCCGGCGGGATGTGCCGCAGCCGGGCGTGCGCGACCGCGATGCCGGCCACCCGGGCGGCCCGCTCGGGATCCGGCACGTAGATCGAGAGCCCGTCCGGGTCGATCTCCTTGAACGAGAACGGCACGGTGATGATCCGGCCGTCGAACTCCGGGATGGCGACCTGGGTGGCAGCGTCCAGCGGGGAGAGCCCGTCGTCGCTGGCCTCCCAGGCGGCCCGGCTGCTGGTCAGGCACAGGCCCTGCAGGATCGGCACGTCGAGGTCGGCGAGCACGCCGACGTCCCAGGCCTCGTCGTCGCCGCCCGCGGACGCGGTGGCGGGCTTGGTGCCGCCGGCCGCCAGCACGGTCACCACCAGGGCGTCGGCCCTGCGCAACTCGGCGAGCAGCTCCGGCGAGGCGGTGCGCAGCGAGGAGGTGAAGATCGGCAGCGGCCGGCCGCCCTTGGCCTCAACCGCCCGGCACAGCGCCTCGACGAACGCGGTGTTACCGGCCATGTGGTGCGCACGGTAATAGAGCACCGCGACGGTCGGCCCGGCCGCCGCGGTCGTCTCGCGCGGGAGCAATCCCCAGTCGGGTGCGGGCACCGGCGCCGCGAACCCGTGACCGGTCAGCAGGATCGTGTCGGAGAGGAAGTCGTGCAGGGCGGCCAGGTTGTCGGCGCCGCCGTGCGCCAGGTAGCCGTGCGCCTCCGCGGCCACGCCGGCGGGCACGGTCGAGAGCTTCATCAGGTCGGCGTCGGGGGCCTGCTCGCCGCCGAGCACCACCACCGGGACCGGCCCGGCGAGCAGCGCGTCGAGCCCTTCCTCCCAGGCCCGGCGCCCGCCGAGGATACGCACGACGACCAGGTCGACCCCGTCCAGCAGGGCGGGCAGGTCGTCGACCGCGGTGCGGGCCGGGTTGGCCAGGCGATAGGCCGAGCCGCTGGCACGGGCGCTCAGCAGGTCGGTGTCGGACGTCGACAGCAGCAGAAACACGGCTCTCCCCTCGGGGTCCGCGCCCCGGGTCGAAGGAATTCACGGCGACCGGAGTTCCTGGCTCCAGGGTCTATCAGAACCCTGTGACAGTGGCGGGACCGCGCCGGACTCGCACCGGCTTCCTCCGCGGCGTCGCCGCACGTGGCCTCCCACTCTTCGCCAACCGCGCGGGCGGCGTCAAGGCGAGGCGGCCGGTGTGACGATGCCGACCGCCGCCGGGAAAGTGTCGGCCCCGATCCGTAGTATCCGGGCCGTGCCCATCCCATCCGTGCGCGCCGACGCCGATGCCTGCCCGGGCGCGCTGCGGCTGCACGCCGCGGCCGACGGGCCGCTGGCGCGCGTCCGCGTGCCGGGTGGCCGCATGACGGGCGCGCAGCTCGCGGTGCTGCGCGCGCTGGCCGCCCGGTGGGGCGACGGCCACGTGGAGCTGACCAGCCGGGCAAATCTCCAGCTCAGAGCCCTGAAAGACGCCCCGGTGGGCGATCTGGCGGCCGAGCTGCAAGGGGCGGGCCTGCTGCCATCCGAAACCCACGAACTGGTACGCAACATCGTCGCCTCGCCGCTCGCCAGAGGACTGCCCCTAGGGACCCTGGACCAGGCTCTGTGCGCAGACCCGTCGCTGGCCGGGTTGCCGGGCCGGTTCCTGTTCGCCCTGGACGCCGGCGCGGGCGACGTGGCCTTCGGCGCCGACGTGGCAGCCCTCCCGCTCGACGACGAGGTGGCGATCATCTTCGCCGGCGCCGACATCGGCCTGCGCGTGGCGGCGGCCGAGGTGGTCCCGGCGTTGCTCGCGGCGGCACACGCTTTCCTCGACGAACGCGCGGCCCAGCAGATCCCGGCGAAGGCACACGATCGGCCCGCCGACCTCCCTGACACCGCGCAGCAAGCGCTGCACGACGCCCCAGCCGCCCGCCATCCCGGTAGGGCGGCGGACGGGAATCAGGCTGCGCAGAGCGACCGACCCAGCAGGGCAGCGGACGCGGCCCAAGCCGCGCCGAGCGACCGACCCAGCACGGCGGCCGACGCCACCCAGACCGCGCAGAGCGACCGACCCAGCAGCGCAGCGGACGCGGCCCAAGCCGCGCAGGGCGGAAGGCCCGGCAGCGCGCCAGCCGCACCGCGTGCCGGCGGCGACCTGCCCTTCCCCCTGCCTGGCGACGGGTATGACGCCGGTGGGCGGCAGCGGGTGGCGTGGCGGGTGCGTGAGCTGACCGACGGGCCGGCCCGGGTTGCCGAGCGGACGGCCTCGGCGCTGGGCAGGCCGCTCGGGGGGTCGGTGCGGCTGACCCGGCCCGGGGTGCGGGAGCCGATCGGGATCATCGAGCAGCCGGACGGCACGGTGGCCGTCGGGGCGCTGGTGCCGCTCGGGCGGCTCAGCGACGTACAGCTGAGGGTTTTGGCGTCGGCGGAAGCCCTGGTTTTCACGCCCTGGCGTGGTGTGGTGCTGCCGGGTTTGGCGCCGCAGGCGGCCGAGTCCTGGGCTGCGGCCCTGGCCGGGGCCGGCCTGGAGGTCGCGGCGGGGTCGCGGTGGGCCGGGGTGACCACTTGCGCGGGCCGGCCGGGTTGCGCCAAGTCGCTGGCCGACGTGCGGGCCGACGCGGATGCCGCGACGGTCGCCGGCGAGGGGCTGCCGGTGCACTGGGTCGGCTGCGCCCGCGGGTGCGGGAGCCCGGCCGGGCCGCACGTGCGGGTCGAGGCGACCGGCACGGGATACGAGGTGCGGTCGCCGCATGCGCGCGGCGTCACCTCGGTCGGTGAAGTGGGCGCGCTGGTCGGCGCCGCGAGGAAGGGCTGAGATGGAGTACGTGCGCGACGGCGCGGAAATCTACCGACGGTCGTTCGCCACGATCCGGGCCGAGGCCGACCTGTCCGGTCTGCCGGCCGACGTGGCGCGGGTCGCCGTTCGGATGATCCACGCCTGCGGGATGGTCGACCTGCCCGGCGACCTCGGCTTCAGTGCCGGGGTGGTGACCGCGGCCCGCAAGGCGCTGCTCGGCGGTGCGCCGATCCTCTGCGACGCCGAGATGGTCGCGTCCGGGGTGACCCGCAAGCGGCTGCCCGCCGGTAACGAGGTGATCTGCACGCTGCGCGACCCGTCCGTGCCGGCGCTGGCGACGCGGCTGGAAAACACGCGCAGCGCCGCCGCGCTGGAGCTGTGGGGCGACCGGCTCGGCGGCGCGGTGGTCGCGATCGGCAACGCGCCGACCGCGCTGTTCCGGCTGCTGGAGATGGTCGAGGCCGGTGCGCCGCGGCCGGCGGCGGTGCTGGGCATCCCGGTCGGCTTCATCGGCGCGGCCGAGTCGAAGGACGCCCTCGCGGCCTCCGATCTGGAATACCTGGTCGTGCGCGGGCGCCGCGGCGGCAGCGCGATCACGGCGGCGGCGGTCAACGCCCTCGCCTCGGAGGAGGAGTAGCCATGGCGGGCCGACTGTTCGGGGTCGGGCTGGGCCCCGGCGATCCGGAGCTGGTCACCGTCAAGGCGGCCCGGCTGATCAACGCGGCCGGCGTGATCGCATACCACGCGGCCCGGCACGGACGCAGCAACGCCCGCGCGATCGCGGAGCCGTATCTGCGTGCGGACCAGGTCGAGGAGCCGCTGATCTATCCGGTGACCACCGAGACGACCGACCACCCGGGCGGCTACCAGGGCGCGATCGACGAGTTCTACGCGCGGAGCGCGGAGCGGCTGGCCGCGCATCTCGACGCGGGCCGCGACGTGGTGGTGCTGGCCGAAGGCGACCCGTTCTTCTACGGCTCCTACATGCACATGCACAAGCGGCTCGCCCACCGCTACGAGACGCAGGTCGTGCCCGGCGTGACCTCGGTGAGCGCGGCGTCGGCGGTGCTCGGCCGGCCGCTGATGGAACGCGACGAGATCCTCACCGTGCTGCCCGGCACCCTGCCGCCCGCCGAGCTCGCGGCCCGGCTGGCCGCCACCGACTCGGCCGCGATCATGAAGCTGGGCCGGACCTTCGCCGGCGTCCGCGAGGCGCTGGCCCAGGCCGGCCGCCTCGACGACGCCTGGTATGTCGAGCGGGCGACGACCGACCGGGAACGCCATGCCCGGCTCGCCGACGTCGACCCGGCCACGGTGCCGTACTTCTCCCTGGCGTTGCTGCCGAGCCCGGCCGCCTCGAGCTTCGTCGCCGAGCCGGCCCCGGTGGAGCAGCACGGGCAGGTGACGGTCGTCGGGCTGGGCCCGGCGGGCCGCGACTGGCTGACCCCGGAGGCGCAGGAGGCCCTGGCGGCGGCGGACGACGTGGTCGGCTACGGCCCGTACGTGGACCGCGTCCCGCCGAATGCGCGCCAGCGCCGGCACCCGTCGGACAACCGGGTGGAGGCGGAACGGGCGGCGTTCGCGCTGGACCTGGCCAAACGCGGCCGCAAGGTCGCGGTGGTGTCCTCCGGTGACCCGGGCGTCTTCGCGATGGCGGCGGCGGTGCTGGAGGTCAGCGAGGATCCGCAGTGGAAGGACGTGCCGGTCCGGGTGGTGCCCGGGCTGACCGCGGCGCAGGCCGTGGCGAGCCGGGCGGGCGCGCCGCTCGGGCACGACTTCTGCATCATGTCGCTCTCCGACCGGCTGAAGCCGTGGGACGTGATCGCGGCCCGGCTGTCGGCGGCGGCGGGCGCCGACATGGTGATCGCGATCTACAACCCGGCGTCGAAAAGCCGCAAGGAACAGCTGGTCCGGGCCCGGGAGCTGCTGCTGCGACACCGCAACCCGGCGACGCCGGTGGTGGTCGGGCGCGACGTGGGCGGCCCGGAGGAATCGGTGCGGGTGACAACGCTCGGCGAGCTCGACCCGGCAACGATCGACATGCGCTGCCTGCTGATCGTCGGCTCGAGCCAGACCAGGGTGACCACCCGCGGCGACGGCTCAACCCAGGTGTACACGCCGCGGCACTACCCCGCTTGAGCTAGCCAGTCGAGGGCGGCCTCGACGCTCGGCGCCGTCTCTGTGGCGAGCGGCAGCGGTGGCCTGTCCACCAGCACGACCGGCAGGCCGCGCTCACGGGCGGCGCCGAGCTTGGCGGCGCTGCCGCCGCTGTCCTTGGTGACCAGCACGTCGATGCGGTGCTCGGCAAGCACGGCCCGTTCGCCTTCGAGGGTGAACGGGCCCCGGTCCAGCAGCACCTCGACGCGCTGCGGCAGGGGCGGCACGGGCGGCTCGACCGAGCGGGACAGGAACCAGCAGGCGTCGACGCCGGCGAAGGCCGCGATGCTCTGCCGGCCGGTGGTCAGAAACACCCGCTCCCCCAGCCCGGGAACCAGGTCCGCGGCCGTCGCGAGATCGGCCACCCGGTGCCAGACGTCACCCGGCTGTTCCGCCCAGCCCGCCCGGCGCAACACGAGCAGCGGCACTCCGGTCAGCGCCGACGCGGCAACCGCGTGCTCGGTCATCGTCGCCGCGAACGGATGAGTGGCGTCCACTACGGCATCGATCCCGCGATCGCGCAGGAAGCCGGCCAGCCCGTCGACGCCCCCGAAGCCGCCGATGCGAACCTCCCCCGCGGGCAGCAGCGGCGACCTGGTCCGGCCCGCGAGCGAGCTGATCACCTCTATGCCCGGCATGGCCGCACAGGCTGAGGCCAGCGCCCGCCCCTCGGTGGTCCCGCCCAGGACCAGAACCCGCACGGCTACGGGCGGCATCGGTCCGTGGAGTAGAGGTGGCTGTCCGGGAAGGCCGACGCGGTCAAGGCCGCACCGACCACGATCACGGCGGTGCGCTTGATCCCCGCGGCGGTCACCTTGGCGGCGATGTCCGCCAGCGTGCCGCGGACGATCAACTCGTCCTCCCGACTCGCCCGGGCCACCACGGCGACCGGGCATTGCGCGCCGTAACCGGGTAGCAGCTCGGCGACCACCGCGTCGATGCGCTGCACGGCCAGGTGCAGCACCATGGTCGAGCGGCTCGCCCCCAGCGTCGCCAGGTCCTCGCCCGGCGGCATGGCGGTGGCCCGCTCTGCCGTGCGGGTGAGGATGACCGTCTGGGCGACCCCGGGCACGGTGAACTCACGGCCCAGCGCGGCAGCGGCGGCCGCGAAGGCGGGAACGCCGGGCGTCACGTCGTATTCCACCCCGGCCTCGTCCAGCCGGCGCATCTGCTCCGCGACCGCGCTGAACACCGAAGGGTCGCCGGAGTGCAGCCGCGCCACGTCCTGCCCGGCCTTCGCGGCGGTGACCAGTTCGGCGATGATCTCGTCCAGATTGAGCCGGGCGGTGTCGATCAGCCGGGCACCGGGCGGGCAGTAGGCCAGCAGTTCGGCGGGCACCAGGCTGCCGGCGTACAGGCAGACCGGCGACGACTCGATCAGCCGCCGGCCCCGTACCGTGATCAGATCCGCGGCGCCGGGCCCGGCGCCGATGAAATGCACCGTCACGGCTTGGTCACCGACCAGATGGTCACCGGCATCATCGCTCTCCATCCCGTGAACCCGCCGACCGGCGCCGCCCGCTGCACGGCGAGCCGGGTCAGATCACCGCCCAGCTTCGCGTACCAGGAAGCCAGCACGGCCTCCGACTCCAAGGTCACCGCGTTGGCGACCAACCGCCCACCCGCGGGCAACGCGGCCAGCATGGCATCAACGACCCCGTCGCGCGTCACGCCGCCACCGATGAAAACCGCGTCGGGCGCGGGCAACCCGGCAAGAGCGCCGGGCGCCCGGCCCTGAACAACCCGAAGCTTCGGTACGCCCAGGGCAGCGGCATTACGCACGATCCGCCCCACCCGCTCGGGTGCTGACTCGACAGCGACGGCCCGGCACTCCCGATGGGTCCGCATCCACTCGATCGCGATGCTGCCGGAACCCGCGCCGACGTCCCAGAGCAACTCGCCGGGCTGCGGCCCGAGGACGGCGAGCGTGACCGCGCGAACCTCACGCTTGGTGAGCTGGCCATCGCTCTCATAGACGGCATCGGGCAGACCGGGCACCAGCGGCCGCGGCCCAGCGCGATCCGGGAGATGCCCGTCGCTCTCGCGAACGGCATCGGACAGACCCGGCACCAGCGGCCGCGGCCCAGCGCCATCCGGGAGCTGTCCGCCGGCCGAGCATGTCACGGCGATCACGTTCAGGGGGTCGACCTCGGCGAGGTTCAGATCCGACGCCGGGCCGGTGATCGTCTGTTCCGTGGAGGCGCCGAGCTGGGCGAGGACCGTGACGGTGCTGTCGCCGTACCCGCGGGAGGTGAGCAGGGCAGCGACGGCGGCCGGGGTCTGCGCGCCCGCGCTCAGGATCAGGATCTTGCGGCCCGGGTGGATCAACGTGTGCATCTCCTCGACCGGGGCGGTGACCAGGCTGAGGACATCGGTCTCCGGCAGCGACCAGCCGAGCCGGGCCGCGGCGAGGGAAACCGACGACGGGTGCGGGACGACGCGCACGGCCGCGGCACCGAGCATCCGGACCAGGGTGACGCCGATGCCGTGGAACATCGGATCACCGCTGGCCAGGACCGCGATGCGGCGGCCGCGGTGGGCGGCGAGCAGGCCCGGCAGGGCAGGCACCAGGGGCGATGGCCAGCGCACCCGGTCGCCCCCGACCGCCGGCGGCAGCAGGGCGAGCTGGCGGGAGCTGCCGAAGATCACCTGCGCGGCGGCCAGTGCGGCGGTGGCCGTACCCGACAATCCCGGCCAGCCGTCGGCGCCGATGCCGACCACGGTGAGGCCGGCGGGTTCCTCAGTCACGTCGTGACGGTAGCCGCCGGTCATCGGGCGTACTTCCGCCGTACCCCGAAGATCGATATCTTTCGCTGCATGAAGCGTGCCCTCGTGATCCTCGCCGCCCTGTCCGCCACGCTCGTCGCGACACCCGGCAGCGCCTTCGCCGCCGACGCGTCCTACCGGACTCTCAGCGCGGCCAGCCATCCGGACTGGATGCGAGATCTGCCCGATACGACCGGTCTGGCGGCATTGTCCATCCCGGGCACGCACGAGACGATGTCGATCCACGGCGGCGCGCTGACCCAGACGCAGGAAGACTTCGGCGACAGCGGGGCCACGCTCGCCCGCCAGCTCGACGCGGGCATCCGGATGATCGACATCAGGGCCCGGGTGAACAGCGGGAACACCTTCACGATCCACCACGGCGCGGCCTACCAGAACGCGAACTTCAGTGATGTCGTCGCGACGCTGCGCACCTTCCTTTCCGCACATCCGGGCGAGACCGTCGTGATGCGCCTCAAGCAGGAGTGCACCGGACAGATCGGATCCTGTACGGACGTCTCGGGCCAGAAGAGCTTCGCGGACATCTTCGACTCCTACGTCACCTCGCTCTTCTGGCAGCCCTCGGTGACGCGCGGCGCCGCGGCCGCCATGCCGACGCTGGGCACGGTGCGCGGCAAGGTGGTCCTCGCCGTGCTGCACGGCGCGTTCGGCAGCCCGATCGAGCGGTATGGTCTGGCCCAGTTCGACCAGTGGCGCGACGGTTCGTCCACCTACGTGCAGGACGCCTACTCGGTACCCAACGTGGGCGCGATCGCGACGAAGCGTGACCAGGTCAGGCGACACCTGGACGCCACGAGCGCGGGCGACCCGACAAAGATGTATGTCAATTTCACCAGCGGTTCGAGCCTCTTCGCACAGCCGCAGCAGGTGGCCGGCGGCGCGCTGGGCGTGCAGGGCGTCAACCCGTTCCTGCTGATCTACCTCGGTGAAGGCCACGGCCTGGTCCGCACCGGTGCGATCATGCTCGACTTCCCCGGCGCCGGACTGGTCGACAAGATCATCTCCTACAACTGACCTTTTTTCGTTCAGGTTTGAGCCTTCACCCGCTGATCCGCGTAGTACCCGTCGACGGCCTGCCGAGATCGGACCGTCACGTCGGCCGCTGGGGGGTGGCAGACGCCGGAGGACGACTGCTGAGCGGGTGAGGTCGATGGCGCGAGCGTACGGCGATACTGCCGGCCGATCAGGGCCGACCACGTTTCAACCCTTCGAGGATCAACGCGAGCCGGAGCCCGCCTGGGCGCCCTCGGCGACCCCGTCTCGGGGTTTCTGGGAGCAACCCGACCTGAACGAGGCCGTGCCGCGCGGCGACATCGTCGTCGAGGCGCCGGACGAGTCGGGTTGGCAGGGCACCGGCCCCGCGATCGTCACCGACGACCGCCCGCCGGCCGAGGCCACGTCGGGCAACCGCCTGCTCACGGTCCTGCTGTTCTTCTCCGGGCTCGCCACGAGCGTCGCGCTGTGGCTCTTCGACACCCAGGCTGGCGCGATCAACGACACCGCCACGCTGATGATGGCCGTCGGCCGGATCACCGGGCTGATCGCCGGCTACCTGCTCTTCATCCAGCTGCTGATGATGAGCCGGGTGTCCTGGCTCGAGGAGTGGGTCGGCGCCCGCGACCTGCTGCGCTGGCACCGCTGGCTGGGCACGACGCTGGTCGTCACGGTGCTCGCGCACATCGTCTTCATCGTCTACGGCTACGCGCTGACCGCCGAATCCGGCGTCGTCGACCAGGGCTGGACGATCATCACCACGCTGCCCGAGATGATCAGCGCCACGGTGGCCACCGGCCTGCTGGTGCTGATCAGCGTGATCTCGATCCGGGCCGCGCGCAGCAAGCTGCCCTACGAGCTCTGGCACTTCATCCACCTCACCGCCTACGTCGTGCTGCTGCTCGGTTACGGCCACCAGGTCGCCACCGGCGCGGACCTGTCCGGCCGCTTCGCGTCGGTCTTCTGGCCCGGGCTCGCCGCCCTGGTCGTCGCCGCCCTGTTCTGGGGCCGGCTGGTCGAGCCGCTGTGGCTCAACGCGCGGCACCGCTTCGAGGTGGCCGAGGTGGTCGCCGAGGGCGGGAACACCTTCTCGATCTACATCGACGGCCGCAACCTGGACCGGCTGCCGGCCCAAGCGGGCCAGTTCATGCGCTGGCGCTTCCTGACCGCCAACGGCTGGTGGCAGACGCACCCGTTCTCGCTCTCGGCCGCGCCGAACTCGCAGTGGCTGCGCCTGACCGTCACCGCGGTCGGCGGGCACACCGCGAAGCTCGCGGAGATGCAGCCGGGCACGACGATCTGGGCGGAAGGCCCGTTCGGCACCTTCACCGCGCAACGCCGGACCCGCCGCCGGGCACTGCTGATCGCGGGCGGCAGCGGCATCGCACCGATCCGGGCCCTGCTCGAGGACATGCCGCCGGACACGATCGTGATCTACCGGGCCAGCCGCCCCGACGAGCTGGTCTTCCGCGAGGAGCTGGAGGACCTGGCCGAGCGCCGCGACGCCTGGGTCCGCTACATCGTCGGCTCCCGCAACGACCCAGGCCCGCGCCGGCTCTTCACGGCGAACGGCCTGCTCGGGCTGGTGCCCGACGTCAACCGCCGAGACGTCTACCTCTGCGGCCCGCCCGGGCTGGTGGACGCCGCAGTGCAGACCCTGCGCGAATTGGAAGTGCCAGACAGCCAGTTGCACCTCGACCCCTTCGAATTCTGATTCCGGGAGTTTCCTCATGCGACGCAGTACCGCAGCAGCCATCGGAACGTTGACCGGCGCCGCCCTGATCGTCGGGGTCCGGCTGAGCGTCTCCGCGCCGGTGGTTCCGTCGGCCGCGCCGCCCGTCGTCGACCTGGCGAACTCGGGCCAGGACGGCGACCCGGAGCCTGCGGGCTCCTCGACGAAGAAGCCCTCGTCGAAGAATCCGACCACCGCACCGGCCGACGACAACAACGAGGACGAAGCGGACGCCTCGGGCGAGGCCGGCGGCAGCGGCCTCAAGAGCGGCATCTTCAAGGGCTCGGCGGCGAAGAACCCGTACGGCACCATCCAGGTATCGATCAAGATCTCCGGCGGCAAGATCACCGCAGCGGACGCGACGTACCCCGTGACCGGTGACAGCGCGACGATCAACCCCCCGGCGATCGCCTCGCTGAAGCAGGGCACCCTGAAGGCCCAGAGCGCCGAGGTCGACGCGGTCTCCGGCGCGACGTTCACCTCCGAGTCGTACGTGAAGTCGCTGCAGGCGGCCATCGACCAGGCGACGGCGTAGAGTCCGGCGCCATGCACCACGCCGAGCACGTCATGGGCACGGTCGTCAGCATCGACCTGGCCGACAACCTGCCCGCAGGCGACCTGCGCGCGATGATCGACGACGTGTGCGGCTGGCTGCACGAGGTGGACCGGCGCTTCAGCACTTACCGCGAGGACAGCGAGGTCAGCAGGCTCCGCCGGCGAGAGATCAACCCGGCGGAGTGCTCGACGGACATGCGGCACGTGCTGGAGGCCTGCGCCGACCTGTGGCGCGAGACGGACGGATACTTCGACGCCTACGCGGCGGGCCCGCTCGACCCCTCCGGCTACGTCAAGGGCTGGTCGGTGGAGATCGCCTCCGCCCGGCTGGCGGAGGCCGGCTCGGTCAACCACTGCGTGAACGCGGGCGGCGACATCCGGGCCCGGGGACTCTCCGGCACGGGAGCCCCATGGCGGGTCGGCATCCGGCACCCGTGGGAGGCGGACAAGCTGAGCTGGGTCCTCACCGTGAGCGACCGGGCAGTGGCGACCTCCGGAACCTATGAGCGCGGGGACCACGTGTTCAACCCGCGAACCGGTGGGCCGGCCCGGGGCCTGCGATCGGTGACTGTGGTGGGCCCTGACCTCGCCCTGGCCGACGCATACGCGACAGCGGCCCTGGCCATGGGCGAGCCCGGCATCGCCTGGCTCTCCAAACTGGCGGCGGGCGGCTACGACTCGGCGCTGGTCACGGACGACGGGCGGGCGTTCAGCTCCGCCGGCCTGCCCGCTGCCGTCTGACCTCATCTGCTCGCCTCCCTCATCGTCGGCTCTCCCGGACAAACCGCTCTAGAAGTCGGCGAAAAGGTAGGGCATCCGCCTCGGGAACAGGGCGTTCAACGGGCCGACCGCCGACGGCTCCACCTGGCCGAGCCCCCTGGTCACGACCTCGATCGGATCGAGCACGCCGTAGGTAAGCGCCGAGATGCCCGCGCAGGTGAGCGTCGCCTGTGGCTCGTTCTTGCTCGGCTCCACGGTGAGCCGCCCGCTCTCGCCAGCCAGCAGGTAACGCCCGGCGATGAAGTCGTCATCGACCACCTCGACCGTGATCGACTCCTCCGCCGTCGTGACCGTGCCGGTGAGCGCCTCCATCGAGAGCAGCCGGGCCATCGGACCGCCGTTGCTCGGATAGGCCACCTTGCCCTGGGTGAGCACGGCGAAGTCGGTCCCCCACAGCTCAGGCACCTCGTCCGCGCCGATAGTCACGATCACACGCGCCACCTGGTCGACGTGGCGGGCGAAATACTGCAGCAGAAGCGCCCGGCCCAGCGGACCCGTGGCCAGCAGGTCGTCGGCGATCAGATCGCCGCCGAACCGGTCGATGCGATAGGTCACCGCCGCCACCACCTCGCCGTCCACCCGGGCGACCGCCACCCAGCGCGGATCTTCCCGGAACTCCGCGGTGCGCACCTCGTCGTACACCGAGAAGCCATGCCGCTCCCCCAGCAGGCGCAGCGTGAGGGCGTTGTAGTCGTCGAACCCCTCCCGCATGGCGAACCGCTCCACCTCGCCCGGCAGATCGGCCCTCAGCAGGTGGGAGAGGCCCTCCGGGGCGAAGGTGGCCGTGCGGGCCCGGGGCAGGCCGACGAACCCGAAGCGGGCGTAGAAGGAAGGACGGAACGGGTAGAGGGTGCTGACGGTGCAACCCTGCTCGCTCATCTGCCGGAGCAAACGGCTGAGCAGCTCCCGGACGAAGCCACGCCGGCGGGCGGCCGGATGGGTCGTAACGGAGGCGACGCCGGCCATGTCGTGCAGGACACCACGCACGTTCTGCCGCATCGGGAGGGCGGCGACCCCGGCGAGCGCCTGGCCGTCCTCCTCGGCGACGAGGGTCAGGGTGGTCCGGAAATACTGCATCCGGCCGGCGTAGACCACGCGGTCGGCGTCGGCCCACGGGGAGGGCAGGAAAGCATACGTCTGCAGGGGAAATATGGTGTCGGTGCGATCTTCGGCGCTGACCTGTCGGATCTGCATGAGCCCATCCAACCGGGTGGACGGGCGACGCGCTCGCCGGTTTCCGTGCCTGTGGACAACGCTCCGGCGACGCGCCGGGGGACCCCGGTTTGGCAAGGCGGCGGGGGACCGGCTAATGTTTCATCCGTCGCCGGGGAACGTACCGGAGAGACAAGCGGACGTAGCGCAGCTGGTAGCGCATCACCTTGCCAAGGTGAGGGTCGCGGGTTCGAATCCCGTCGTCCGCTCGGAGAGGCCGCCACAGGTTACGTGCGGGGCCAGCTCGGTGGAGTGGC
>Ga0307516_10001014_pt1 | contig 38955 bp, 61 predicted proteins | sample 19_EM_MG_FD_203310 | JGI IMG/M metagenome (GOLD analysis project Ga0307516, IMG submission 203310) | Populus trichocarpa ectomycorrhiza microbial communities from riparian zone in the Pacific Northwest, United States - 19_EM | ecosystem: Host-associated > Plants > Roots > Unclassified | place... | reverse complement strand
GCAAAGAACTCGTCCCTGGTGTCGGACGCCTCTCCCGCTCCCAGGTAGCTGCACGTCGCGGTCTCCACAAGGGTCTCAAAAAATCCGACAAGCCCGCTCCCGCTGCCACTCCCGAATCCGTAGAGAAGCCTGTGGGGGGTGATAAGAATGGCGGCAAGCGCCTCGTTCCCACCTCAAAAGCCCCACGCTTCTACCCTGCGGAAGATGTCCGCCAACCAAAGAAGAGCCGTAAATCGCCAAAAGCACCTTCGCTTCGCTCCTCGATCACACCCGGCACCCTTTTGATTCTGCTTGCCGGTCGTTTCAGAGGGAAGAGAGTTGTGTTCTTGAAGCGGCTAGAGAGCGGTTTGTTGTTGGTGACAGGTCCCTTCAAGGTTAATGGTGTCCCTCTGCGACGGGTCAACCAGGCCTATGTCATTGCCACCTCGACTAAACTTGAGCTCGGGGACTTTGAAGTACGTCGTTCGAATATTCATTAGACCATGCCGCCAATATCGGTTTCAGGTCACCGAGAAGATCAATGACGCCTACTTTGCCAAGGCCGTTAAAAAAGGTTCTCGATCAGCAGAGGAGGAGTTCTTTGAGGATGGCAAGCCAAAAGCCAAGGAGGCACTTCCCGAGTCTCGGACGACTGACCAGAAGACCGTTGATCAAGCCGTTCTCGCTGCTGTGAAGAAGACTGAGAACCTTGTGAAATACCTAAAGGCGAGCTGGGGTCTGTCGAAGGGTCAATTCCCTCATCAGTTGGTCTTTTGATTTCGTCGCGGGAGTGCAGGGAGATAGCTATGACCTATGATAGGATATGCCATGAAATATCCACTTTTTCATCATTCCCGCTTCGGCGGTGTACATTAACGAAGGGTCACGTGCTACATGTTCTTGGTTTTCCTCCATGCTGGCTTTGCGTCGGACACATCGTCTCTCTCTCTTTCGTTGCCATCCTCGTCATGGGCAAGGGCCGGTTCATCGTCGTCGGTTTATGCAAGGTGTCTGCGACGCGTTTCTCGATCTCGCCATCGCTCTGCCATTCCCTGCTGCTCTTCCTCCATATTCGACCACGATCATTCTAACGACCGTGGTTGCACGCGTCGCGCTTCTTCCGGTTGCAATATGGGTAGGCCAATGTCAGAACATTCACGAAAAGTATCTTAAACACCTTCCAGGGCAAGAAACGAGCGTGGAAAATTGAAGAAGTTGTCATTCCAGAGGTTGAAAAGCTCAAGCCAGTCGTTTCCAAACAGGTGTTGGAGCAAATGAAAAAGGAAGGCATCCGGGGCGAAAAGCAATTTCTCCAGGAAACGCACGCGAAACGATGTATTGAACTGGTGCGGGAGTTCCAGCTGTTGCGCTTCGGTGATTCTCACTGAATCAGCTCTCTGCTCGACGGACAGAGTTAATGAAGGAATATAATTGTCAACCTCTGCCATCTATCATACTTTCACCGCTTGCTCAGCTGCCGGTCTTTGTCGTCGGGACGATGATGTTGGGAAGACTTTCCCTGGACCCAACGCCGTTCGATTCGGAATCGTTTCTGACGCTCACGACATTAGCTCATCCTGACCTGACCATGACGCTTCCTATCATCCTTGGCATTCTCACTATGGCGAATGTGGAGTCGAGTAACTGGGTCATGAACGCGGCTGAACGGGAAAGGGAGCGACAGATGGAAGAACGGGCTGTGAAAAGAGTAGGAGTGGATGGACAGCTTCAGATTAAGCCGAAATCGTTGATAAGGTCCGGGTTACGCCTCCTCTCCGTTGGACGCATCATAATCGCGGCGATGGCTCCTGGAGTGAGTTGCCCAACCTCATTTCTGTCACCGTCTATTGATAAACTGTCGCGTCACAGAGTATCACACTCTACTGGGTCACTTCTGCCGCGTTTGGTCTTGTGCAGACGTGGTTTATGGACTGGCAGGATATTCGGAGAAGACGATCAAATGAGGCACTCAGGAAGGGCCCCGAGACACCCCCGACACGGTGCGTATCTCGTTCATTCTATTCCTCCTGCGGAATGAAAACAAAAGTGGTTGCGAGGGACCTCCTTTCTTGTTGGTGGGACCCACTGAGTCCTCCTTGATCTAATATGACCGCAGTTCTTCCCTCCTGACATGTCAGCCACTGATCGTCTTCTAGACAGAAAACTTGAATCCCCCCGGAATTAGGTGTACAAAAAGTATGTTATTCCCTAGACATATATGTACTTCAAAAGTCACTGTATCATTAGATAGAAGATAAATAGAATCGTAAATTCAAGATTATGCAATACCACCCCAAGGCCCTCGTATCCGCCGAGCGAGCTGAAGGTCCCGCGTCATCAGCGTGACTCTTTTCGCGTGTATAGCGCATAGATTGCTAAATGTAACAGTCAGACAGGGGCAAGGTCGGGGCAGGGAAAACTGACCCGTCTTCAAACAAGTGAACGAGGTATGCCTCAGTCGCTTCCTGCAGAGCCAACAGGGCCGAGCTCTGCCACCGCAACCCCGTGTCCATAGTATTCGTGTCTGTGATCATATCCATAGCAATCTCTCGCACCTGATGAAATGACCATCAGCGCGTTGATGTACAACGGAAGCGACGTACCAGACGCGAAAATGGGAGCTTGCGGAGTAAGAGGTCGGTGCTCTTTTGATACTTTCGAATTTCGCGGAGGGCCACAGTTCCTGGACGGAAGCGGTGAGGCTTCCTCTTGGGCGCTTGCTGCTGTCCTAAGGGAGCATCGGCATATTGATGGGACGGGCGATCGAGAACACGAGAGTACCTCCGGATCCTCTTGCAGACGATGTGGATGCGCCGCCCGACGCGCCAGGGGCTGACAGTCGGCCGCCGGTGCTCTTGCGTGCAGTGGCGGCTTTGGGTCTTTTTGGGGGAGGAGTGGGAGGATCAGAGTTGGTCGCAGGTGCTTTGCGCTTGGAGGGACGACTTCGCTGCACTGTCTGCGCCATAACGGATCTGAAAGAAGTCGGCGAGGGGAAATCGAACCTGTGTTTGGTCTGAAAGCCGTTGCAATACAAATGTACAGGGCCGCCATAAAAGGAAACCATCGATCACTACAGCTGCCCTGATGGCCAAAGACCGAATTACTGGGTACTACCGCTATACTGACATCTGGTTCGAGTGGTAATTCAGTTCATCTCTCCACCATCCCTACGGTTCACATCCTGCCCCTCCAGGAGCTCGGCGCTGCCCAACCCTGAAGATGCGCGGCCGTTGAAAGCCATCCTCGGTCAGTCTGATCATCCGCACGAACTCGCGCATTTATGTGTTCATGAAAGCCCATGACTCCGTCATTCACCCTGACCACCCCCTCCATGTCGATGGCGTCCAGGGCGTCCAGATGTATTTAGGTCAGTCCAGCTTTTTGTATATCGATGGACCAGAGCACAACGTTCCCTAGGGACATTCATGACCGGAGAATCGCGTCTGTTGTTTTCGTCTGCGCAGGTCGACTACATCAGATATTGGCTTCAGGCGACCGGCCTTACCAAGGAAATGATACCGCTCCCGTACTCTGATTGCCTCTTGGTCGCGTCCGATCTTCGAAACGTCTCCACTGTCATCTACAAGGACGGTTTCGCGTTGCGAAACGCTCTCAAGGTACCCCTTATTCAGAACGCATCGAGTTCCTTTACTTGACATCGGCTGAGTCAGCAAATCGACAAGACCAACAAGCGCTTGAAGGGCGCTAATCCCACCTTGACCTTCCGTAGAGACCTATTTGAACGTGTTCGAAATTTTTGGCAAGAGAAGAAAGGAGTCTGGTGTGCGATTGATTTCGAAGGTTGGGAACGTGATCACACCCGCATCACCGAGTTTGGATGGCGGCTCGTAGGATGGAAGAGTGGTGAAGAAATTTACGAGTCTGGCCATATCATCGTCGACGAACACCAAAAGTTTAGGAACACGTGTTACGTTCCAGACTGCCGCTATGTGAATCAACAGTGAGGGTCGGCGGAGACGTGGACTTACCCAGTGCTTTCAGGACTTTAATTTTGGCCAGAGCCAGGTCGTCAAGAAAACTCCATTCAAAACGACGGTCTGTAACTTCATCGACGGCCTTGCAAGCTACGGACCCGTTTTCCTCGTGTTCCATGATAACTATCAAGACATCAAGTAAGTCAACTTTCGTGGGTCTTGCGACAAAAATTGAGGACGCAGATATCTCAAATCGGAGCCTATTGGAGCACCTTTGGAAGGATTGAGTTTCGTGTTACCCACAACAATGCCCGATACGGGACTCTTCGTCGTGGACACTTCAGATCTCTTTGCTGCGTTGGAAGGTGCGGAGAGCGCAGATAGACGCGCCCTTGGGCGGGTGTGCAACTTGATGCAGATTCCGACCTCCAACTTGCACAATGCTGGGAATGACGCCTACGTAAGTGATTTTTTGGTTTTTTACCCCTGATCTCGTTCATTCCAGGACAGTACACGCTTGAGGCGATGATCATGATGGCCAAAGGGGATCCCGTTGATATCCAGAGGGAAATGCGATGGCCCAACCGCACTGGGCGGGGTGTAAAGGTCGATTTCAAACCGCAGGAAGAAGATAGCGATTACTCCGACGACGAGGGGTTGATGCCAGCCGGAGCCACATATATACCTTAGACCCTTGATCATATGTTCTGTTGATTCTCCGAATTGCATGTATTTGAAGTTTGTTAAATCCATCCTGTGACATTGCCTTGCGAACAAGAGTAAGCCACAACCGTTTAGTTAATGTGGAACAGCTAATCCTCCTTGGTGCCCTCTTCTGATCCATCGTCCTCGTTATCAGATCTATCATCCTCTACTGAAACCCCGACAAGTGCTCTAATATTATGATCAGTAACAAAACATGCTGAGAGAAGATGGAAGGACGGACCTCGCAAGAATTCGCATCATTAAAAAGTACCAGAAGAGATTTAAGAGCTGCAAAAGGACGAGGGGAATGAAGACTTGGAAGGTCATCCATCTGGGAAGATATGTTCCCTCTGCGAGGCTCCATACTTTCGAATACTCCCTACACACCGATGTCATGAATGTATACTGGAACGAAAAGTGGAAGTGGCATACGGAACTAGATCGATCTCGTACCAGACCGACCAGAGAATACGAAGATTCAGATAGTGTCGGAAATATCTTTAAACGGAGATGAGAGGAGGGTTCAAACGGAACGGTAAAAGTGGCTCACGTCCAGATTGCTATAAAAACAATAAATGAGATGACCTTGGCGCGATTCCACTGAATATAGTTGAATAATTTTGAGACCTGAATTCCAAGTCAGGGAAAATGAAAAAAATAAATAAACGAGTGGGTCAAACAGCCAGGAAAGCATCAGGTATATCCATGCTCATGTAGACAGCAGTTCCAATAAAGGTGAGGTTGACGAAATAGCTCCATCTAAGGGAGGTTGGTGGTGCAGAAATGAAGGCTAGAAGGATATACGGACCCAACCAACCACAAAGTGACAAAGTGGTGTGCGATGAGCTCATTGTGATCCTTTCTTGGTTTTTCCAAACCGAGAAGGATGACAAGGAGCTGTTGACACCAGTAGGCAGTTTGCATGAGATAGTATCTCTTTAGCTCAGGGTTCATGTCCCAATGAGGGTAACCTGAGATTTTTGGTGAGGGGTAAAGAATGGAGGGTAAAGTTGGACATGAAATCACCAATCCAGAATTGCTCTGTACGGTACCAGTTGGTAGGAAGCTGGCGCATTATTCGCTAATGGAGATTTGAATGAAGGGTTAGAGGGGTAAGATGAGGGGGACTGACGAAGCCCCAGGCCCCGAATATCATGAAATAGACCAAAGCGTAGCCCTGTTCGCCGAATCTGTCTATCTTGGCTTCGCGTTTTAAGCGGAAGTATTTTGCTACGGGGCGACAGAGGTTGACGGTGATTAGCTGCCTGACAAAAGAGAAGAAGACGATATTGTAGGCAATAAATATCAGATCGTGATAGGACTTGGCATAGCGAGGGTCGTGAGGGGCGGAGGTGGGTATATGGCCCGAGAGGAAGAAACAGGTGGCAAAAGGGTTGGGGATGTCGGGTGCCAAGTAAGGGGAGAGGAGCTCCCAGTTGATATAGAGGACTACTGGGAGGAGGAGAAGATTGAAAGCGGAGGCTGGAGGGAAATGAGGGGTTGCGAGAAGGAACGGGACAAGCTGGTACGCACCAGGCCGGACGGCCCAGCGGAGGGCGGGGGAGACGCTGGAGCTGTGTGCAACGTTGAAGGTGCGGGGACCCGGGGATGGGGTGCGTGATTCGAAGGGCCTGGGGAGGACGGTGAGTCGGGAGACGGACGGGGAGTGATGGACCATTACGTCTGAGGGAGGAACGGGCCGGTGAGGTGGTGCGTGGGGTCGTGTCTAGAGGAGGTCAGTGCGTTGTTGCTGGAGCAGACCGGGAACGACAGACTCAATCTCGAGCGACGCCGAGGCGAGGGGGGCGGGGCGTCGACGTGTCCGGTGAGCCATGGCGCGTCACGCGTCACATCGTCACACCGTGTCATGTTCTCGTCCCTCGGCCTCTTCCGCGCGCTCCCCTGTCCCGACTGTCCGCGCTGCCCCCGCCCCCAATGCGTCTTCTCCCACCGCACCGACCTCCCCCCGCCCGTCCCCCTCGCCATCCAACTCGCTCCCACCGTCCCCTCCAAGCGCGCCGTCCCCACCACCCCGCCCCGCACACCCACACCCTCCACCCCCGCAGAGCCCCCCAGGAAGCTCCAGAGGACTGGCCTCCAGCAGAAGCCCTTGCCCGTCGCCACCTCCTCTGCTGTCAGTTCCGTCTTCGTCCGTCCCTCCGAGTAACCTCATATCCGCTCCCAGACCGGCGTCCCCATCTTGAGGATCACCGCGGCCTATTCCCAGGTCCCCGTTCCCGTTCGCCAGGCCCGTACTCCTCTCCCCCACCCCCGTCTCTTCTCACTTCTGCCCTCAGACCATGCTCAAAACCCTGTACGATCATTTCCTCGTCCTCTACAGCCCCATCCTCCCCGCCAACCCCACCCTCGCATCCGACCATGCTCTCAAGCAAGAGGCAGAAATCTACCAAAAGTCGTCCAAATTCACATACCGTAACGTCCGTCCCGTCCCTCTCCCTCTCTTTCCTCTCTCATATCCTCTCCAGGCAGTCATACAATCCGCCGCTGCACTCAAACGTCGTCCTCTCCCTACTTCTTTATCTCACCCTTCCGTCGGCACCGAGGCTGATCTCACCGCCCGCGCTGAATCTCGGCAAGCACTCGACTCCCTCAAGCTCACTCGCGATCTCTTGGAACCCTACCTCACCACCATCGAAGAACTCCTCAAGTGGGGTTATTTCACTCAAGTCCCCGACGGCCCGGGCGGTCTCCAACCCAGCTTGGAAGGCAAAATAGCCAAGTGCGAACGCTGTGCTCAACCTTTCCTCGTCAAGCCGAAAGACCAAGCCGATCAGTGCATACACCATTGGGGTAAACCGTATACCACTACCATTAATGGTACTCCACTTCCTGCACGTGAAATCCCTTCAACCTTATCATTTCACAGGCCAAAAATCTCGTTTGTATAATTGCTGTTCACGACCCGTCGAGAACAGCGAGGGTTGTATCCATGGCCCCCATGTCTTTTATGAATCACAGCTGGAGGATCTGCACGCCAGATACCCCTTCTCCTGTCTAGAACCCGCATCACCCACCAATACCACTGCCCTTGATGTGGCTGCAATTGACTGCGAAATGATCTACACAACAGGAGGGATACGCGTTGCCCGCGTGTCTGTCGTCGACGGTTCTGGTAAAGAAATCTTTGATCAACTCGTTCGAATGGATCCCGGCGTGGAGGTCATGTACGTCCTCTTTCCATCCACGACTTATACCAAGGCCTAATGCCTTTTCAGCGATTATATCACTCGCTTTTCCGGGATAACTGGCGAAAATTACGCCAAAGCAGTTCACCCCCTCACAGATATACGAAAGTTACTAGATTCCTTCATTACTGCCGACACCATATTGATTGGCCACGCACTCGATAATGATCTCAAGACCTTGCGGATAATTCACCACAAATGCATCGATACTGTCATTCTCTTTCCTCATAAAGCAGGTCCACCCTATCGAAGGGCACTTCGAGACTTGTGAGTATTTCATTTCTCCCTTGTGATCATGTATCCCACGTCGACCCTCCAGGGTTCGCGAAAATCTTGGGATTTTGATTCAGACAGGCGATGCCAGCGTCGGCCATTCCTCTCTCGAAGATGCCGGAGCCACGCTCGACCTTGTCCGGTGGTTTGTCCTCAATAGGCCCAAGCCGAAGCCCAAACCTCCTCCTGCTGATAATTCTTGAGGTTTGGTGCAATGTTTACAAAGACCTACGAAACCTGTCGACCATGTCCATTATATAGATGTACATTCTTCAAATATTGCATGACTTTCAAAACAACATGACTGATACAACCTGCGACGCTTCTGTGACCTCCAGGATGATGCCATCGTAGCCATATACTAGAAGTGAGTAAGCAAGGAATTCAGTGTTAAAACGAAAGTCCTACAGCGAGTCGTTGGACTTGGAAGGGTAAGGTCTTCCTCTTCCTCCGTGCGATCAAGGTGCATCAAAGGTGCAGGCTCACGAGGGCTGAGAAAGTGGCTAATTGTTTCGAACTGAAATCTACTGGTTACAGATGTTTTGCGAAAAAAAGAGATTCCTCTACTCACCCTGTCATTAAATCGCTTCCGGGGAGGTGTATCTTGAAAAAGAGAGTATGTTATTTTTTGACAAGCACAGAGTAGAACCACTACCATCTTCGTCGTCTTCCGGCATTCCCTCTATTTCCCAGTTACAACGTTGATATCTTTGAAACAGGGGCGAACCTGGCTGTCGAAGTCTCGGGATATGGAGAAGATGAAGAGGGAAGAGAAGAATTTACCACATTCGAATGCAAGATTATCTTGGTTACTAAATGAGTCGATCCCGAGATGAGGAAATCTATTCCATGTTGAAAGTAATTGTAGAAGTCTGTGCGGAGTGGTAAACCCATTCGCAGGGGAACCTGTTGAGAGTATCTTACATCCGGGTTCACATTCCCCTTCGGATCCTTGGCTAATAGAATGGATCTGCATTCTCTCGTCTGCTTTCTGATGGACTCGAACCGGAGGCCCGAGATCGAGGGTGAGGTCTTGAGCAGTGGTCACTCCAAGACGGACATGTATAGCCTTGGACGTTGAAGGGTAAAAGTACAGCGTTACTCCATGGTGGACCTGAATGCAGTAGGAGCGAAGAAAAGGCGAAGAACCGATTTCAAAACCTTTGCAACTGCGAGCTTGAGATCGCCGGACATGACAGGAAGCTCTGAAACTTCGTCAAGTGCATCCTGAACCATTCCGTCGTTGTTCTTCTGGGACACAAGAACTCTCTTGACTTCCTGCATGCGAACCTCAGCTAGTACACCCGTCATCGCGTCGCCTATCCCATCGTCCTCGAAGCTGAACCAAAGGCCCGGGTACCTCAGGTCGTCACCTGGGTATGTCGGTCCGAAGATCCTGCGAACCGCGACTCGCGTAAGGGGATCCTCGGCAGAGCAGAGGATCGTGTTCTTGTAGCGGATTGTAACGGGTGGGTTTGGATCCCTCAGCTTTCGCAGGCAGATGGTGTGGAGGCGCTGGTGTTTGCCGGAAAACAAGAGGTCGAGATGGGGACGGACGTGCAGTATGATGGGGGTGGTGGACGATGCGTCTGGGTCGTATTTGATGTCGACCTGCGGGAACGAGTGTTGGAGCTGGCGGAGCGTTTCGAGGATCGTCCATAGCGAGGAACCTGGCGCAGAGGGTGGAATTCTGGGTTGCTGGGGCCGGAATGGGACTGACCTATCTCGAACCTCCCAATGCCTGAACCTGGTCGGATATCAACATCCAAGCTGGAAAACATCTCAGAGCTACGGGCTGTCGAGCAGGACGTTCAGTCAGTACTAGTAGTTACTGTAGCGGAGAATAGTTAGGGGCTACGACATAAACAAACACTTCCAATCTCCACCCTGGACAATGACAGATGCCCGCCAACGTAAAATCCTCAAGGTATAAACCTTGACAAGACGACAGCTTTGGATACTCATATCGTCGCCGTTAGGTCTTTCGAAAGTTCAGCTATTCTTTAGGACCCGATGCGTCGCAGTTCTTGGAAGAGATCCTGGACCTACACGAAATTGCGGATGAGGCCATAGAATCTACCTTGGAAACCCTTGCTTTGGAGTATAGCAAGCAGGAAGGTACGCGAGGGATTCACTTTACGTGGTCCTCACCCTAACCGGCCCGCTAGATGTCGACATGAAAGTCAACGTGGATGTTATGAAACGCGTCTACGACTCTATTCAGGATCAGGACACGAGAATGGACGTGGAAAAGGAGCTCATCGATCCAGAGAGTCATCTCTTCATCATCAATGCTTTCGAAATGCCTCTATGGAACTGGTCTCAAGAATCCGCGACCTTCACAAAGTCTGTTCGTACTGACGATGGTCTGACCAACTGTTAAACCTCTCTGTAAAAAGGGCCACGTCTCCCCCCACCGTTTCTGGATCGCCCGAGTCGCGAATCATGTCCCTGCGGAATAGACTGAATATCATCAAGCAATGTGTCTTGCGGAACGAGCATTTTGCGCCTTCGACACTCCCGTCTCGCGATCGAGAGCGCTTGGTAACTGTGAGTTGATGAATTTTGTACTGTCACTGCCATCTCACCGTGTCCAGTTAAAATCCACAAAACAACTTCTTGGGCGCGCTGGCGAAAGATTTCTGTTGTTGGGCATGCTCACACACAACAAAGAAGGAGATCTTTGCCTCGAGGACTCTGACGGAAGCGTCAAACTTGACTTTTCACAGCTGGTGGGTAGTATTGCCCCACAACAAGTCTTCATTCTCAGACGAAAAAGTACTTGTCTCTTTTCAGGATGAGCCAGGCGACGGGCTTTTTACCGAAGGCTGTTTTGCCCTCGTGGAGGGAGAGTACACCGAAGAAGCAACATTGGAGATTATTGCCATTGGCCAACCACCCTGTGAGCCTCGAGAGACATCCCGGTAAGTCACATTGTTTCTCGCCTGGCATTCAAGGCGTTTAAAACGGCTTCCACCGCCTCTAGGTCTATATACGGCCATATAGATTTTCTTGGAAATGGGTCTACCTCTTTGCTAGAAGATGTATGGGTGCTTGGCTTGACGCTGGTCGCACAACTGATTCCATTCGCTAGGCTCGGTTTGCAACACGCATCCGAGAGGATTTACCAGATCTTCATTTCTTTTTTCTTAGTGACGTATGGCTGGACCATCCCCAAACCTTGGTTGGCCTCCGGAAGATGTTCGACAATTGCATCGAAAATAGCTTCATCCCCAAAATCATTGTTCTATGTGGAAATTTTACGAGTAAATCAATCTCACATGGCAACGCCCGCGATGTCCAACTTTACCAAGGTTTGGTTCGATTCCGACAAGCTTCCTGATGAATCCACTGATAGCATTGTAGAAAACTTCGATGCATTGGCAGACTTAATAGTATCCTACCCCCTTATTACCCGCACCACTCACTTCGTGCTCGTACCCGGCCCTTTGGATGTTACTATCAATGGAACATTGCCGAGGCAACAGATTCTCTCGTCATTTTTTGCTCGACTGCAGGCAAAGGTGCTGAAAATACACATGGCGTCGAACCCTTGTCGGATCAAGTTCTTTGATCAAGAGATTGTCATATTCAGGGAAGATACGATGTCGCGGATGCTTCGAAATGTTGTAGGCGTCAAACCAGACGTGGGCAGCCATGATTTGAAACGATATGTGGGTCGTATGGCAGGGTTTTTCTAGAAACCATGAATGACAACCTGCCATAGCTTGTCCAAACTATTCTGGATCAGGCTCACTTGAGCCCCCTAACGATTAATATACAGCCGATACTCCCTGATTACGATCACTCGCTTCGGTTGTACCCGTTACCAACAGCGGTAAGAATTCACGACATTCGACCTGTAGTGGTGGCTGATGGATGAGATGTTAGCTAGTCCTTGCAGATAAATATGACCGGTACAAGATCACATACACTGGGTGCCATGTATTCAACCCGGGGAGCTTCATTGGAAATTCTTTCCTATTCTCGACGTATAAACCTGCTGAAGCAAATTCAGAAGAGTGGTAAGGCGGCTCCAAATTTGCATGAAGGAAGTACAGCGCTCATCTTAATGGTTCTGCATAGTGTGCTTGATATGGACCCTCAGGAGTGACGTGGGTGGGGTAGTAGGGTTGAGGGGAGGGCCCGGGGTTTGCATTGTAACGTTTTTTCCTAGTCTGGAACTCGTACCCCAGCACTACTACTAAGAATACTTTTTTGCTACCCTAGCAGAATTTACTGTGCATATTCTTTGCAACAAAGGCGTCCATTTGTAAAGAGAATCCCAGTTGGAGAATGATTGTCCGAAAAGCTTCAAGGTCGTCCGTCTTACGGCATGCTACTAGTAAACAACCGACTCCCCTCTAGCGCAATCCTCGTGCCGTCGTCAGTCGATGCCAGCACCTGTCTCGGTCAGCATGCCTGTGGTCCCTGTGTAACGCCGTAGAAACCTTATCCGAGTCGGCAAAATATTTCCCAGTACTCGTCCTACCCTACAACTCAAATGCGAATTGGTATGGTCCTATACCCCAAATCTGAAACCCTACACACTCAGGATTCACGACACTTAACTAATAATGTAGATGTAGATATACATGATGGTTCTACATTGGAATTTGCAATGAAAAAAAGACGGTAGTGTAAAAGAGCGGGGTGGGGGTAATCACAAGTGACATGTATGTGTCATATCGACACCAAAACGAAAGTGAGAAAAGAAAAGAACGGAATGCCGATCGCCGCGCTGGTGCTGACATCGATAGAAGTAGGATCATCATATCCGCCGCCCCCAGTCCGAATTCTACCACCGTAAGTTGAATTTTAGGAAGTTTCGAGGCTGAATCAAAGAAAATATAGTTTCATGGACAAACGTCATTAGGAAACGGAAGTGGGACGTACCACAGCCTGGCTTGTCTATTCCGATCGGGCGAAAAAAAAAAAAAAAAAAAAAAAAAGAGTCCTTGAGGCCGCTTCAGTGTCGCCGAACGACTTCAAGCGACTTCCGACTAGCAGGTCTAATGTTGGGGGCTATATCGTCGTTCCATTGCCTTCCTTCTTCGGCCACTCCCCGGACATGGAGCAACATACTCGTTGATATGACGCTGTGCATAACACGTTGGAAACTAGGGGCGGGGCGAGAACACACCTCAGTACTCTGATCTGGTCGCGCTCTGAGAAGATAACATACACGCTGAAGAGGCTGGATAATCCAAGCTAAATAATAAGAGTTGTAAGATGATCAACGAGTCTCCCTGTGGCTTGAGATGCTTCAAGACGCACCGGTGCGACGACGTATAGGATCAGATTGGTCGCAGAAAATACTAACCTCAGGAGGTCAATTGGCATCAACTCTCTTTGTGCAATGAGTCACTCACGAGAAAGGTAAATAAAGTGCAATATCCCGTCGTGATATAGGACAGAGGCCAATCGACTGGGTGATCGGAAAAGCTGTCTTTTAACACCAACCCAGAGGGTGAGGACCATGATTGCTGGTCAGATGTGTAGTTTGAATTCGAGATATACTGGCAAATGAAGGAGCTCTTACTTGTTTCTAACACTAACAGGGTCACAAAGTCATAGAGAATGATATCACTAGTGGTGATCGGAAAGCAACCCGGATGTCCTCGAAATGGTAGTTCGATGACTGTATAAATCAGCGGTTGTGTTGACCGTAAGGGAGAGCTCTTTGAGACTCACAGTGCAGAGATCGGGAGAATATGACGGAGACAACAATGGCCGCTATGGTACATGCCTGGACAGCTATCGCATTAGGGATGTCGAGGGGTTTGAAATTTGAAGAATAACATACTGAAAATAGAACCGACAAAAAGAGGAAGACTTTGGGGTTGTTCCCCCATAAAACGCATGTTCGGAGGAGCAGAATTGCTAACATAATACAATACTGACTTAGATTGGTTGAGGGCAGTAGCAAAGAGGTCGTACCTTGGGCGGCTGCAATCCCGACTATCCCTGATACTGGATCAAGTTCCATAAGCACCAATTTAGATCCCCATCTGGCCAAGTCGAACTGGAAGAGATCTCACCAGTGGCGTAGATCGCGAAATTACGACAGGTCTTGGAAATACAACAATTACAAAACTCAATCGATGCAGGCTGCGCGACTCACAGCAGCCGAGGCGTTTGACACCAACGACCCTGTCGAAAAAGGATTGTCAAGGGAGGAGAGAGCAGGGCTAAATAATACGCACAATAAATGAAGATAAACATCTCTATCAACGCCGGATACCGTGCCAGAAAAAAAAGTATCTTCCCGGGACCCCACTTGGCCGGCCATATTAATTTGATCTGTCGTCGTGGGTGTTAACTGGAAGTAGCAGACCTTTCGGCACCCTCACCTCTGGCGCGAGCGTTTCGACATAATTGAAAACCTGGAGTTCCTTATTAGGCACCATTATAACTTCGGGTGGACGCTGCGGGGCGTACCAAAATGACGATGGCGGCGACTATCGCGAAGGGGACGTATCAAGTGAACTTTGTAGTCGATGGCCGAATCATGGAGGTCCTCACCGTTAGCATACTGAAACCGCTAGGTGAATGCAGCCCCCACGAGAATATGAGGATACGTACTTTTACAGTCTGAAGTTGACCGAAAGTGGCGACCAGGGACGCATCCATGACTAGCGGCAGGCTTCGGGGGACGGACACAGTTCGTGCATGAGTGCATGACTATATGTAAGTAGAACAAGAACAAGTTCCTGTGTGCGGCTGTAGAAATCAGGACGGGCGGACGTATTATCACTGTCATTCACACCCGATGTCGGATGGGGCTCGCGGTAACATCGTGAACCTATACTTAGGGGAGATACTTTATGGTATTCAATTGGGATCACAGTGGGCTCATGGAGCCCACTGACAGCTTCCTCTTGTGTCAATGTGACTCAATGTCATTCAAGCGTCACCGGCACCTATTAGACGACTGATCACTGTTCAGTTGCAATGTCTCAAGCAGAGTCTCGATACAAGCATCGCGGGGCGACTCGAGGCGTAAAACCCAAAACGGAGTCCACATCTCCAACTTTACCCGGTCCAGTAACCACGCTCACAACCCATTCCATACACTCATCTCAGGTGTTCAGGGTGCCCTGGGGGAGATCCCAACTTCTACAGCGCGCAAAGTCGGCCGAAAATCGGCCGCTTGGAGCAGCCTCCCACACTGGCCAGACAACTCCCACAGGTTGCGTTTCTGTCCGAACAAGGTACAGCTGCAGTACTGTCAGCTGGCCCAGTGTTGTCACCAGATTATTGACCGATAAGTACAGTTTACGATCATCGCTTCGGTTGTACCCGTTACCAACAGCAGTAAGAATTCACAAAATTCGACATGTAATTGTGAGCCATTGACTCTGGGTCTGATGCAGTGTTGTGCCTGGTGCCATGCGACGACGAGTATTTTGTCCATAGTCTAAAATCCGCATATGACCGCATGTTGCAGAAGTATGCGCCCGCATATTGTCACGAGATTGATGCCATCACAGAACGCATCAGGTCAGGCAACAGGAGAGGTTCGGAAACGAAAGAAAGCGCGCCGCGAGTCCATCCGCCTATTATCTTACGATAATCAACGACATTCCTCCGCTCCCTATCCTATCTTTTGCCGGCTTTTCCGAATGTTGATCCTACCTCAGACCTAGCCATCATACCCAGATATAGCTGATGGATGAGTTAGCTAGTCCTTGCAGATAAATATGACCGACTGTCATGCATTCAACCCGGGCAGCTCCAATGATGATTGGGAATTCTTTCCTGTTCTCGACGTATAAACCTGCTGAAGCAAATTCAGAAGAGTGGTAAGGCGACTCCGATTTTGCGTGACGTACAGCGCTCATGTTATTAGTAGTTCTAGTGTGCTTGATATGGACCCTCAGGCCTCAGGAGTGGCGCAGGTGGGTAGGTTGAGACTGAGGGTCCAGGGCTTGCACTATAACTTCGTTTCAGGAACTCGCATCCAGTGTGACTTTTTTTTGCTCAGGTACCCTAACAAAATTGACAGTGTTTATCCCTTCATCCCTCGTGTACCAGACTCCAATCAACCCGACGTGTGCTGCTCGCTCCAAGCGGTACACAATTCAAGCACTGTGCAGAGTGGAATCCTTGGAACGAGCAGCGAACGTTGGGACTCGGATGGATTGGAGTCTGTTGCAAGCGCATCATCCAATTTTAACCCATGGAAGTGCCGAAGCGACGTGTTCGTAATTCAATTTTTCCAGGTAATACAACTCCCTGTAAGTTCGAACCTCTCAAGATTCTGTCATTAGCACTTCTTGCCGTCCACATTTTCCCAAGATCGCCATCTTGAAGCTGGCAGGGATGACAGGCTTTCCAAGAATTTTAGATTGGATGTGTCTACGTGAAGCTAGAGGCCCATCTACAAATAGGTTTACGATAATATTCTTTGCAATAGCAACACTCGTTTGCAAAGAGAATCCCCGGGCCAGTCGGGGCATGTAATTGGAGTCCGAAAAGCTTCGTTGAACGTGATCGTCGTGATATGACGCCGCCGCATTGAACATGCTTGACGCGTGACAGTTACCTAAATAACAGCAAGGCATAGAGACGCCCATTGCTGTACTACATCCTATCGACTCCCCCAAATCGCGTTGCCGGTGAGGCCTGAGGTTTTACTGCCCAAATCACCTTGCAGCAATCGCGCTCTGATTGGGTTCCAGCGTATACCGGTATTATCCTCAGCAGACGCTGGTGAGTTTAAATTTTTGAACGAATCATTCGATGATCACCATATATTCCTTTGTACAGTTGGTCTACAGAAGGCACATAGACTAGCATGTCGATTCTCGAGGCACTTTCTCGATCTACTTCAGCAACCAGCTGGTGGACCATTTTGGTAGTCTGGGTTGTTGTGATCGCATCTGTCTCCCTACTGCTCCGGAACCACGTATTCCCATGGCTCCTCGCCCGGCTTTCGAAGCACCTCCGAGTCCGAAGTGTCAGCTTGTGGTCTATTCGAGGGCTTTACCTTCGTACAGCAACCCAAACCTGGCGAATAGACCGCATCGGCTATGGATGGTCGAATGGATTCAATGTCAAGCTCCATGGGTTCAGTATAGAGCTTTCGAGCCCACAGCCAACCACTCCTATGACCCCATTGCGACGGCATAATCGTCGGCTCACACTTGCGGACCTCTCTCCCACCCCCCTTGTGCATCGTGCATTGTCGGAGCTTCACTCCTTGTTCGAACCTTATCTCCGCCCATTTATCCGGACTGCGGTTGTTGCATGCCTACGCATGTTCATTCGATGGCTGCCTCAGATCGTATCCAAGCTCAGCTTTGAGCTTCATGATACTTCCTTGTCGGCTCCTGACCTCCCAGGCACACTTGTTAGTGAGAAAATATCTCTCCATGCTAATTTGTCTTTTACCCAACTCGAGAAAATGATCGATGCTGGCTCTCTGGGTAAGGAACCGCAGCGGTCGAGACGAACATACAGTATGACAGCTTGGAAGGAACGGCTCACGAATAGTTTTCAAAGAACTCTCAATCGTGCGTGGGGTCAGACTCAAGGGACCGCATCTTTCACCTTTACATTGCGTAATGTAAAAGGCTCCACCGGGACAGATTATCCAGCGAATGGTAATTTACAATCGCCCGCTCTGCCATTATCATTGACTATTTTTAAGGGGAAGTTCTTGAATTCTTCCGTTTGCCTGGGGTGATTAATTTTCAAGCATCGTTGGGATTCAATCCCCGGGAGGCGTCTCTGGAAAGACATAGCTTGAAGCTTCACCTCGACATTGCCGATTGCTTTATCGTGGTGGATTCACTCGATATTTTGCTCAAGAATCTGAAGAAGTTTCGGCCAGAGCGACCAACTTTTCGTTTCCCGGATAATCCAACTCCTACACTTTCACCATCCCCTTTCAGTATCTCGCCATACCGCCTATCTCCAACTACACCGAACACAGAGCTCCTTTTCTCTCCTACGTCGTTCATTATGTCGTCGTCTCGGACTCCATCACCCCCGTCGTCGGCTTTGGAGCCATATACCTCACCAACCTCTCCTTTGTTCGGAGTCCTGTCGGTAAGAGTGCAATCACATCAAATAGAACTAGATGGTGATCTATCTGCAGGCATCCATCCGTCGCCGGACCGCATATCGCACCCAAAGACTAAAGGATGTCAGGAATGAGGTATTGAATTTTCTTTGATACTCTCAGGTGGCTATCCTTATATCAGAATAGCATTTGCTCTCCGTTTTAGCAAGTGCCAATATCAAAGTCTCAAAAGTAACCTTCTCTGCCCCGCTTTTAACTGGTAGTGGCCGCTACAGAGGAGTCGTTGAAGGAGTCACCATTGCTTCAGGTTTATCTGACACTCGCTGTCAGAATGATCTTCGGCGGCGTTGGTTGGGCAAGGTGGCCAACATGGAAGATATTGACTCCGACTCATATGGCTTCAGTTTTTCCATTCAGCGGATTACCATGGAACGATACACCACTCTGCAAAGCCTGCGGATTTTGGTCCTGGGAGAAGTCACTTTACAAGCTGTGGGAACCCAGTGGCCAAACCCTTGGCTTTTTCCATCTCCATTCATGTCTGGTGATCCTAATGCTCCCTTTCTCGCCGTATCTGCCAACATCGAAGGGCTCGAGATCACTGAACGCATCGAACATCTACGTCAGCTACTGGCCTATCTCAAATCAGTTCCAAAACCTGCACGAGGTCAAGCAGTTCCCTTGCCAGAGTCGTTCCACGTACCTCGAATAGCTTTCGAGCTGCAGCACGGGATTACGCGCGCCCGCCTCATCTGGGCGGATCGAGATGGCTCAGACCCATTATCTGTGGAGCTGAGAAACGCCGGTTTTGTCGTTTCTGCCAACTCACACTTCACCAGTATATTTGGCAAAGACGCACAGACAAACGTTGATATTGATCTCGCTAAGCAACCCCTGCGAATGGCTTACAACATTATCAGCGTCTTTGAGCCCATACACCTCAAATTACGATCGAGGGTATCCATGGACCCCCCTACATTTACTCTCAAGTCCCTTGATCCGGACTTCCTGAATGATCCTTCCATATTCTCATTGGACGCATTGGAGATTCGTGGCGAAGGGCATGCGCTTGCCTTCAGTGACTCCGGATATGTGGCGTCAGTCATTTGCTCATCACCCGTCGTTGACCTTCACGTCTCTACACCTGCATTTCGTCTGGAACTTTGGCATCCCCTTGTCACCACTGCGATCAATGAAATGCTCTCCCTCATACCACCGACGCCTCATGGCGCCTCTCCATCTATGCTTCAACAGTCACCCCTGTTAGACCGAATGCCAACTGGTGTATCGGTAGTATTTGCATTTCAACGGTTCGCAATCCTCCTCGCTTCTCTGGATATCAATCCACGAGATGCCCTGGGTTTATCTCGTGGGATTTTATGCTCCACCACCTTGGCGATTCACTACTCTTCCATGCATTCTGGCCATACGCACCGTTTTCGAGATCTCCTTCATCGGACCCAGAATCGGCATAAATTGCATCTCCCTCAAGAACTGCTGGTGGATGCAATTTCCGCTGCCCGTGCATCTATCATTACGCAGAATTCATCTGCTCATTTCAGGATATCCTTACGAGGCACTGTTCTTCGAAGCGCTGTCACAACTCTCTATGATGTTGTTGCTCCGTCAATTCTGGAACGAGACCATCCTGGTTTGGACCATGAGGAATTCTTGCGGGTCCCAGAAGTCACTGTTACAGTGTCTTTCACTGGTAAAAGAGGCTCGGTTGCGTCTAAAGGGTGTGATGGGTGCGAAATCTCTGGTGTAATTCCCGAAATCCGCGCAATATTTCATCTGGCATATATATACGATATGGCTTTGGCTCTTGAATCTCTAAGATCCCTGGCCCCTGCGTCATCGGCTCGTTATGCTGGCGGCCGATCGCTCCACCGTCTGATGTTTAGGTTCAAAGGCTCCATTACCACCGCCCAAGTGTCCTTTAAACTCCCAACGCAGAGGCTCGCGCTTCGCATTAATGGCCTTGATGTCCACAACTCGTCGGAAGGTCTCACAGTACGGATGGGCAAAGGCGCTGGCTGGGTGCGATTACCGTCTCGAATCAACAGATGGGATCATGACCGCGGTGATCAATGGAAGGAGTTCCTCTATCTGCAAATGTTGAACATATCTTTCCCGTCGACTTCAGGGCCAATGTCCATTGCGGTCGACGGCGATAGCGCAAGGTTACGAATACCTTTTGGTTTTGTCTTCGCACATCTAGTCACGGATTTGGCTGTGACGATAAAAGCAGTCAAACACTTGCTTCATATCACATCTGCCAAGACATACACACAAATGCCGACACCAGGGGCAGAAGAACCCAAGATTGTCCCTCATCTGACGATACATATCCGTTGCCTCTGCTTGGAGGCTGCAGACGATAGTTTCGAAAGTCAATTAGCTGTTATATGGCGGTGTGGGCTTGAAGCTGTGAAGCAGAGGAATGAACGCGAGGCAGCTTTTTCTTCCAAGGTCGCTGCCATCCTCCAGTCCGGTTTTGAGACTCTACCGTCGGGCTCTCCGACGCCTGTCCAGGATTACGATTTCAATGCGAAACACTCAGTCACAGTCGCGCAGGCACGTAAAAGGTTGGACGAAGTCCATGAGCTGGACTGGACACTCCGGCTGCGACATCTACGGCAAAAACGATCAGATTCGGAAGATGCTGTTCGTCGGTTCCTGCACAGCAACCATGCAGTGAAAGGTGCAAACGTGATACCGAACATTGTGGATGTCTCCCCAACGGAACATTTTCCTCCGCTCTTCCGAGCTATGTTCAACGGGTTAGTTTTGAGAGTTGCCCCTCCTTCATTCCCGATGGAATCCCTGCCAGACTTCCTATATCAACAAGGCGGTCTCCCACTTGATACGCAGTACTCACTGCTCGTCCCGTTCCATTTGGATTTCTCACTGACCGGATTGCAGCTTAATCTCAGAGACTATCCCTTACCGGTGCTGAGCATCCCGCCCAAAGCTAACTCGAAGCTTCCAACCTGGACATTCGAGACAGATCTTGTCATTGCCGAGGAAATGGGAAACGATCTATCAGTCGAGTGGATAGACTGCCCTATTCTCGAACAAGACTACGGAATCCCAGGAGCTTCTTCGCTTTCAATTTCCGTTCCCAAGACAATAATGCCTGTCAAAAGTTACGGAAATGCCAAAGTCCATGTAACTTCAGATGCTGCAACACTTATTTCATGGGGTGTCAGTTATACCCCGGCCGTTCAGGATCTCATGAGGGTAATCGAAACCCTTTCCAGTCCCCCCAAAGACTCATCTCCAGGAGTCGGCTTTTGGGATAAGGTCAGTAGTCATATGCAGATTTTTACTTATGGTATTGAGAGTTTCCTCTAGATAAGGCTCATTTTTCATTGGACTCTCACAGCGACATTTGAAGGCGAGGTGCGGCTTCACATGAAAGGCAAGTTGATTGATGATCCCCCCCGTGTCGCCACTCACGCGTAATCAGGTTCTCGCGATCCCTACAAACTGTGTGACGATGGGGCCGGTTTCGTCCTGTCTTGGCAGAATAACGTGAAAATACTTGTCGGAGGAAAGAACGACGATGCAGAGTTCATTCAAATTACGAGCGACTCTATGTGCATTGCCATTCCCAAGTGAGCTCTGAATCGAGAATGGAGACAGCGAAGACTAATGAGAGGGTAGTTTTGAGCACCTTTATCCCCGCAACCAACGAGCCTCTTTTACATGCCGCGTACCACACGCCACCAAACCATTCCAAAAAATATGCGCAAAGCTCCGTTCGGGTGTCCGTTTTGGCGTTGGTTTTGTCTTGGAACGTTCTTGTGGGGTCGAGTGTCTTGAATGTGTCGGCTCGGCTTTCCATCGGAAGTGTAGATATTTTGATTTCCGACCCCATTACGACGTAAGTCTAGAAAGGAAAACCAAAGTACCCGTCATCAAGGTCCGTTATTCCCATTCTTATAACAACGAAACAGGGCCTGAAATTATAAACGCAGGGACGGGATGACTCCTACAACCATTTTCGATCTGATTTTATCCATCTCTCCATCTCATTGGTTTCTTCTGCCACAACTCTTTCTCCTACGAGTCTGGCCAACGGGAATGGATGTAGCAGCATTCACTTGACGCCGAAGGCCTTCACACACTTCTGGGCATGGTGTGCTCTCTTTGACAGTGCGTTTTCGCTACCTACGCGACAAGGCTCGTATTATCCTCCACGGATAATTTCCCCGAAACTTGGTCGGCATTTGGCAACTCTTAAGTACCGTGTTCAGATCCGAAGATTGTATGTTATGCATGCATATCTCCACGAATCTCGGGAAAGTGAGTATTCTCTTTTTGGTCAGATTGAGTTTTACTTAACCTGCGGATAAGCATGGGTTGATGGAGTTATACCATGGGTTGGCGTTAAAGGGATGATTGAAGAATTCCACGTTGACATGCACCAAAGGGAGGAAGAAATCATGCTTCCAGATTCAGTGAAGATCATACGGAGGAAGCCGCTTTATGCTGCTGAAGTTGCTCTGAAGGGGTTGGAGTTGCGTGCTCTGTTAGCAACGTTCCAAGAATCGCTTCGTGGATCCATTGAAATGGCAGCGCCCCCGCAACGCAGCAACTACCATGCATACCATGGCCTTCCCACCACTGGCCCTTCGTCACCTTGGTATGATAATGACGATTTCATCGAGACCGATTGGTCCCCATCAACTGGGCCACAACTGCACCTCCTTCCTATCATGATATGCCCTCAAGTCACATATTTCAAGCGCAATTCTGCTACTTTGACCGGGACCACACAATCAAGCAAATTCGGCGTTGAGGAGTCTCATACATGTCTTCTTGGAAGTGAAAAATGTGAGTTTGTCCCAGCATGATGAGATTTTGATTGAATCCCTTGCTCTTTTTTCTTTTTATTAGCAGTTCCCCAGGTGCAGATCTCCATAGTCTCGGCTCGTATTGACGAGCTCAAAAGAATGATCCGGAACAAGAAATCTATGAGCGACAGCACCCAGGTAAACATATGTCTACTATCACTGTCAGCATATCTTAATCGGTGACCAGACTCGCGCGTCCTTGGAGAAAATGATAGCCCTTTTGGAGGATTATGTGAGCCTCTTGCAGGAGATAGACAATGCCTCTAGTGGCAGTGGTAGAAAGCCATCGACAAACTACCTTATGCCATCTCTCTCTGTCTCGCCAGATGAATGGGCGGAGTTTGAGAATGTCTATCAGGTTCACTGTCCAACAATCTACATGAGCAATGCCATTCGTGATGTGAGTCCTCTCCTTTCAGCTCATTTCCAAGACTTATTTGGCACAAGATCATGATGCAATACTATTACAGTTCGCAAGCTCGGAAAGGGCTTGAGTATCGTATGGCGACCCGGTAGATCTCTAATGAAAAATGTCCTCCAACTCAAGGAAACTGATCATCAATCTACATTAGTGCTGTCAAGTTCATCCGAGACCAAGCAGAGCTTGCTCTAGACGATGACCTTGACTTTGACAACGATGCGGAAACTTTGGACGCAAGTTCTACCGTTCACCTTGCCGCATCAGCTCTGAAGAGGATGCTGAGAGGGGATCATTCGAAACATTCCGTGGAGGTACATGTCGAGCCGCGACCTTCTGAAGAATTTGACCCGCTGGACGGTTGGTCCGAAGGAGTCTCGTTACGCAAAAGCCATTGTTGTCTCCTTCTCAAACCACAGGTCGTGCTGAGAGGGGAGGGAACAGAAGATGCCTTGATTATAGCCGCTTTACAAGCGAAACTCCAGGCCTTTGGCATCATGGATGAACATAATGCCGACGATCCTGTCTGTGGAAACGTTATGTCTAGGTTAGTATCTCTCTTCAACGCTCTCGAGTTCCATTGATCCCTCATCAAATAGGAGTTTGACATCTGTATCCGGCCTGCAGACATTCGCTCCTGTGGCTTCAGCCACCCGGGAGGATATGGCCATTCCTATCGAAGTTCTCATTGATCTTCGGTGCAGAAGTGATGATTTTGATTGCTTAGTTCCCCAAACGGATGCTACCTTCCATTATGACAAATTTAATCGCCTGCGCCTTCGTAACAGTATTACATCTGTGGCGAAACCGTCCCTGCGGAATGATAACCATTTGCAGGATCAAACTGTGCGTCTTTTCAAAGTTAACATACAATCTCTTGATTTGAATTCTAGGATCTCATTCGAGTTCACATTCCGCGATTCACCGTTTCTGCGAATGATGCACAATTCAAAGCAATCTCCCATATCATCACCAAATTGGTTCTTTTCTCCGATGCAGCTTATAAAACGCGTTTAGACAAGCTTGAGACCTTGCTGTTCACGTACGACTTTACTGATCTCTCATCCGCGGCGAATGTTGTCGCAGGATTACAGCGTGGTCTTGATGATGCCATAGAAAGTCAGCGGATGGCGGTGAACAACCGTAGTCCCCGGCTAGAAGGAGAAGAAGGGCAACTGGAATTGTTGAAATTGAAGGCACATATTTTCCTTTTATCCGAAGAACTCAATTTCGTTTTCGACGCTATCAAGTTGGCGCAGGATCGTTTCGACGATCACACCGACCAAAAATCTGCTTTGTTGTTACATGCATCCTCCTCGGAGATATCCTGGAAAATGCTGGATGAAAGAAAGGATTTGCTTTCTAAACTTGTTGTTCAGGACATAAACTTCTTCTGGCTTAGTCGACAAGACAGTGCAACATGCAATAATCTGACTGTCGGGAACCTCCAGGCTTTTGACGGTTCGCGGTCTGCCACTTGGGCTGAAATTCTCTGCAAGCATGACGATCCACCAAATCACCCACTTCTCAAGGTTCGTAATATAAACTCTTGAATTCGACTGCTTTTATCTGGTGTGACGATACAGAGAGGTCTTTTCCTTCTTGCGAGCTGGACAGTTCTAGCTCCAGTGGGCGGTATCAAAATTTACGAGTCATTCGACCTTTCCTTGCATCCTATGCGGCTACAAATTGACGCTAGAGTGGGCCGCCGGATTATGGAGTACCTGTGGCCTGCGCGAAGACGCCGGAACGAATTGGCTGATCATCTCAGTGAACCACCCACACTCAGTCCGCCGAAGACTCCAGGAGAACGGACGTCATTAGACTCCCCACGTGCACTGCGCAACATCAACACGCCATCTCCTTCCAATGCCAAGGGACTAGAACCTACCTTACGCAAAATAGGCACTTCCAGATCTTTCACAGATCTAAGGGAGGTGGCAAGAGACACGCTCAAACTGCCGACTATCCACAAGTTGCCGTCCACAGAAACATTCCAGCGTGTGTCAACGTCTCCTGAGGTGGCAGAGGGGAACTACAGGTCAAAAGACGATTTCAAGAAGGCAGGAGATGCTGCGGAGATGAAAAATCGTGCGTCCCAGAAGAGCTTCGTTCTGGTGCGGATTTCGAGGTATGGATCAACCACTATATGTCCTCTTTGATGCTCAATTCATCCACTCCAGTATGCACCTGTTATTGAGCATTGCCGCCGAGCGTTCATTCGAGTGTCGCGACGCCCGCATCAGAACACGCGATCTCGAATATCGTAATCAGACTTGGAGCGTAAGATGATCGATTGACCTACCAGGGTGTCCCTATCTGACCGGGCCGTTTAGTTTGAGGAACTGGTCAATCAATTTATTCCAACAGACACTAGTTGGAAAGGTTGGGTAAAAATGGCCTTCCATCAGCCGTTACTCCCAGTCCTACCCGTGGCACGGGAACTCTTCTCCAAAACCAAACTGATCGGATCGACAAAAGCTGGAACAGAGTTGCATGCTAAAGGACCTCCTCCCAAATTACATCGCGCGAGAGCGTTGTCGACAGACGATGATTCTAAACTTGCGACGTCTAAATCACCCAGTAAAGGATGGCGCTGGAAGAAGCCTGAGGTTCAAGCAGGGGCGGTAACAGCGCTGCCACTGACGGATGAGCCGGCTCCGGTTGATTCGGGGACCCCACCCCAGCGTGTGGTTGCACGAAAACGGTTGCCGAGCTTTTTTAACCGATCGTCATCGAAAGCGGAATCACCGATTGTAAGTCCGGCACGTGCTTGTACTAATGGTGCAAAACTGACTTGATCGATCAAGCAGCTGCCATCATAAATTATTCCATTTGATATTTATTTTATATATATATTTAAAGTATTTTCCTAATGTGGCATTGACAATGTGGATACTGTGACGTCTGTAATTGGTTTCCTATCGACCGGCCCCTTCTCCACACGCCCATGCCGTCCATCAGGCTCCGCGCCAACACTGCATATTCAACTCTTCGCGATCCCCACGTTAGCGAACGCCCGACGCTCGCAACCCTTTTCGCGCCTCATGTGGAACACCTTGCCTCTGGACCCTCCAACGGCCCCGCACCGCCCAGAATGCAACGCTCCATGCCTACATTGCGCACTCAGTCTCCTCCGTTAGATGTTCCTCCTCCCCTTCCCACTGGGAGACTTCGTTCCGGCACGACCACTAGCAGGATACAAAGTTATATCAGCAGTTCTAGGCGATACCCCCGACCCGCAGGCGCGGACAACGATAGTAGATCTAGTATCGTGCCTATCGCTTCTTCTGCCACTATGGAAATCGACAGTGAAGCACAATCTAGTCCGATTCGAAGTGCATTAGGTCTCCATAATTCTGAGGACGATTTTGCCAATCTTCGTATCGCGAACGGTTCGTCGGAAAGCGACCTTCATCATGATGAGGTTGTGGAGCATTTGGACGTGATAGGTGAGCCCCAACATCCTTTCTGTGGCCTCAAACATTAGTTAACCCCTTCTCGTTAGATCCTGAAGTCTCAGCAGCGTCAAATCTCACAAATGCTGCCAATTCCATCATCTTGTAGGATGTTATTATGCTTCAGTGTACCACCATTGACTCATCGACAAAATAATGTCAGCCCTCCACTGTCTTGGTACTCACGCAAGCCTCTTCTGGTTCTGCCTGCCGCACCCCTGTCAGAGCGTGAGGAAGGCCAACAAGAAAACTTTGATGATTCGTTGGACCGTCATGTCAATGACGTCTTACGGCGGCCCTCCAAGTTCCGAAGAACAATTCGCGGTATTTGGTCATTCTTGAAAACTCGTAGGTTTAATTTCCGACCGTCGTGCTTCAAATTATAACCTACCTTCCAGCCATGGGGGTGAGTCTTTATGCTTTTGTGATTACCAGATTATGGATCAGCAGCAGATTATTACCGCTATTTATGGTTTCTTGGTTGGTAAGAGCTTTATTCCCTCGCTCGAGGGTTACATACAACCATCATACAGCGTTTTGGGGAGCAGCAATAGTCCTTTTCGTCGCAAAAATTATAAATCTGCACAACCCAGATAGGCAGGGCTTTTGGGTTGAAGTTTCCTCTCAGATAGAAAACGGTATGGCTTCCCGTCTGTCGTCGTCGTCGTCGTCGTTCTGACGACTTGATTTTCTAGGACTTTTTACAATTACCGGGATTGGCCTCATTCCTTCTCGTGTCCTGGATACATACCGTGAATTCATGGATGCTAATCCCTCGTTGTCACATCTGATTCCGATCACCAGGTGTATATTGGATCTGGTATTACAAACGCAAGACACGTAGACTTCGCGCACAAGCAGGGTTACCCCAACTGTATGATGAGGATGACCTACCTAACCCCGCTATCGACCCAAACTATGTCCATATTTTGACAGAGGATGAAGAGAAGAATCTGCATAAACGTTAGTCCATCTTTGTACAGGAACCAAAACGATATCAAGTGTCTCTAGAACAACACAAATTCCAGCACCATCAAACGTGGTACCGACCACATGGGACAGAAACCCACAGGGTGAGAATTGAATAACCATCAAGCATTAACAATGCTTGACTACTTTTCAGGCGTTTCCGATAAAGTACGACCCCATTACAACGCTCCCCTTATCGTCCTTCCACTGAGAAGTCAATAGCACTGCCCTTTTGATATGTCTCCTCATTGACGGAAATTCGATCTTCCAGGTTCGTAATGCAATAACCATTCCGTCGATTTTTCTCTTAGCCTTTTTTGCCTTTTTGCCTTGCCTTAGATAATGCTTTGCGGTACAATGTGGGGGCTCGACCGGTATCTAGAGTTTCCACACATTTAGTTGATCAAAACTAACTCATTAACGTGCCAGATTCCAGCGTCCTGCATGGAGTACAGGGACGCTCATCCCTTGTAGTTTTTTCTGCGGCATCTTTGCAGCTGTGTTGATTTGGCGGGGTGGCCAGAAGACAAAGCGGGTGGCCGAAGTGGAAGAACGACTGAGAGCAGCGCTGGCCGCTGAAGAACTCGTCCGCGTAATCGATACCGAAAAAGAAGGGGCCCATAACGAATCTCCTCCAGCTCAAACTAATGACCAGGCTCAGCAACTCGACGACAGAGAGTTGCGAGTAGATGAGTACATGACTATTCCCCCTCTGATAGGTCAAAGGCGTCCATCATCGAAGTCCTGATTCCCTACGGTGTTATGATTTTATGATATTTATCTGTCTGGAACACGATACTGCAATTGAACTCTCTTGCTGTGTCAGTCATTCCGTTCAAACTAAGTTGATGATAGGTGTTCCAGGTAAGCGGCCCAACCCTCTGCCATATATCTCTCTGCGCGAGCTGCTATAGCGCCAACCAGAGTGACTCAATCACTTCCGTAAATTCCCCGCCCCACAATGATAACATCGCATCCGGAATCCAGCACGACTTGCCTGGGAGTCCTGTACTGTTGGCCCATGGCATCACCCTTCTCATCCAGCCCGACCCCTGGTGTCAAAGTCTTCGTCTTCATTCACGATATGAACTTCGGCGCCTCCTAAACCCTCCATCCTACGTTGGGCAATAAATCCGATCAAAAATTCGTGGTGAGTTCGCGCCATGCTTACGACGCCTGCCGTATATGACCATCCTTTCGTGCTCATCTCGGCGAGTAATAGTAAGCCGCGGCCGAGGGGAAGACCGACGGAAGATAGATCAGTGATAATCGAAGGACCGGAAACACCATGGGCATTAGTGATATGTGCCCAAGATGCAATCTTATGCAACCCGCTGGAGTATTGGAGAGCAGTACCATTTAATGTGTATTCCTGAACTTCGAATCCTTATCATCGCCATGGCCTCTCCACAAAAGCTATCGTATGGCAAAAGCGCATTTAAACAAAGGTTCCTGCGGCGAAACTGCTTCTGGAGACCATGAAGCGGAAGAAGTCAAATCTCGCTGTTAGTGTTGATGTGACCAGGTCGCGAGATTTTCTTGCAATCGTCGACGTCGTTAGTCCATCGAGGGCATTGAACCCAGCCTGATAGAAACCCTCCGATGTCATAGTCCCAACAGCAGCTGCCAATGCGTACGTCATACACGTCATTACTTCCGTCTGTCACATTTCACATTCTGGTGGTACAAAGGCCCGTACTTTTTACTAGACGTTGTTGTCGCCTCTCTTCTCCATCATCGGCAACTTTTAAAAGGTGGGATCCGAGCTTCTAGATCATCCTCTTTGCAATTAGCTATGGGGAAAAAGCACCGTAAGCGGGTCAAGCAGGCAAAAAGCGTAAAAGCGGATGATGGTCCAAGCGATACCACGAAGGCGATTTCCCGGGAACTTGATATTGACGACCTCGACACGACCATTGGGGGGTCATCGCGGTCCTCAGCGAAGAGCTTAAAGCCCATCTCAAGGCAACCTTTGGCTTTGAAATTGCCCTGTCTGCAGATGTCGATATTCCGGGTTAGTTCTTGAGGCCTCTACACCTTATATCACCTTTATCCCACTCCCAGCCCTCCCAGACTTCACGCCAAACGAAGCCTTCACCGACATTCTGACGAGGTTGCCTCCGAAAGCCCAGCTCATAATCTTGTTCAAACCACAAGAATCCGAGCAAAAACGTCTTACAAAGCATTACAGGGAAATGGCGATCAACAAAACTGTGCGAGACATCGAGAGTCGCCCAAGTTGGTCTCCTTCCTTCCATTTCTTATAGGAGGCTCACACCCATTACAGCTACAAGTTCTTCTCGCCAACTTACTGAGATGGAAACAATGTCCCGCGGTTTTCAAGATATGACCAAGAGGTTCAATGAAATGACGAAAATGGTTGCCGAGTACAATGACCAATCGACGAAAACAGCTGCCCAATTCGAAGAGCGTGTGACGATGTTAGAAGATGAGAACCAACAGCTCCGAAGTGCCTCCAGTGGTGTGCGTACCTATCCTCTTCCTTCATCCGAGAGTCTGTCTGAACTGTAAATATGCATATAGAACCTGAACGCTTTGCAAGCTTTGAGACGTCGAGCATTGCTTGACAAGGCCCGCGACATGATTCTTCTTTTCTGGGCCCCCACCAACCCAAAAGCAAGGTGGCATCACCTTTGTTCCGCAATCCCCGACATCCGAACCTATGTTACAACCAACCAAATTTTCTCGCGTCCCCTGAACCATGACGCCTTAGACATGATTATCAACCCACATGGAAATATACGGCTGCAAGGGAACATTGTGGCTCACCAAGCAGGCGAGGATGTGGTCAGGGAGGCCGTAGAGCATGCTGCTCTTGGTGACATTGATGTTCTGAAGAGTATATGGCAGTCAGTTTTTGACAAAGACTTGTGAGTGTATTTGTCAACTACTATGTCCTTGTCCTCCCTCATCCACGAACGCGAACGAGATGAAGGAGATGCTGAGCGCTATGTAAAACAAAGTTTAACAAACTAGGTTGGATGAACTACGAGCACAGGGCATCCCTTCAGGAAAATCCATCGAGGCCGATAGTATGGGCTCCAAGAACCAAATTGTATTACCCCCCTAGTCATGCTCTGCTCGCCTACGGTGTTATGACTTTATAATTTTTATCTGGATGGAACACGATACTGTGATTGAACGCTCTTCCTGTGTCCGTCATTCCGTTCAATCTAAATCGATGATAGGCGTTCTAGGTAAGCGGCCCAACCCTCTGCCATATACCTCTCTGCGCGAGCTGCTATAGCGCCAACCAGCGTGAGATCGCCGCCGTAAATTCCCCGCCCCACAATGATAACATCGCATCCGGAATCCAGCACGACTTGCCTGGGAGTCCTGTACTGTTGGCCCATAGCATCACCCTTCTCATCCAGCCCGACCCCTGGTGTCAAAACCAAGAAGTCTTCATCTTCATTCACGATGTGAACCTCAGCGTCTCCTAAACCCTCCATCCTATGTTGCGCAATAAATCCGATCACAAAGTCACGGTGAGTTCGCGCCATGCTTACAACACCTGCCGTATATGACCCCGTAGCGAGAGAACCGTCTGTGCTCATCTCGGCGAGTAATAGTAGGCCACGGCCGAGGGGAAGACCAACGGAAGACAGACCAGTGATAATCGAAGGACCGGGAACACCATGGGCATTAGTGATATGTGCCCAAGATGCGATCTTATGCAACCCGCTGGAGTATTGGAGAGCGACTGTGTTTCCTGTGGGACAAACACCGATACTTTTAGATAGAATGCATCTTATATAGATAGACTAACCTATATCAGCAAACTTTCTATCCTCAAAGATCAGAAAGTCATGTTTCGCGGCGAGGCGTCGGAGGGTTTCTATCAGGCTGGGTTCAAAGTCCTCGATAATATCGATGTGTGTCTTGAATATTAAGTGAGAATGGAAGGCAAGAGCTCTCGGAGGAGAAGGTGATTGCCTTGATCAGACAAACGAACGGACCAACGACGTCGACAATTGCAAGAAAATCTCGCGACCTGGTCACATCGACACTAACAGCGAGATTTGACTTCTTCCGCTCCATGGTTTCCAGAAGCAGTTTCGCCGCAGGATTCTTTTGTTTAATGGCTCTTTTGCCATAGGGTAGCTTTTGCGGAGAAGCCATGGCGATGAGGAGGATTCAAAGTTGATCATTTTCGATTAGATTTGTACAAATTTGTCGAATTTGATCTTTGGGACGGCCATGTCCTCTTCCTCCATCATCCACAAACGCGAACAAGATACAGGAGACGCCGAGCGCTACGCAAAACGAACCAAGTTAGATGAACCGCAAGAAGAGGGCATCCCTCCAGAAAAATCTGTCGAGGGCAATGGCCTGGGCTCCAAGAACCAAAGTGTATTACCCCCTAGTCACGCTCTGCTCGGTGTTCCGCTGCCTGTTATACAAGAAGGCACTGGAGTAACCTTTATGGAAACTGATGTAGGTATCTCGGAATACATTGGGTGTGGTGTGCCAAAAATCGAGGGTATCATAAAGCAACGGTGAGTATATGCTGTCATTTGCGTTGTCCCACTTATATATTTCTGTAGCTTCACAGATTTTTTGGTGTACGAAATAGATCTCGACAGCAACGTACTGCACATAAAATCGCTCGACAAGCCGGATTCACCGAAAGATGTGCCTGCTTCTGAATCAAGTAAACCTTCTGAGGAGTGCGGTGCAATGCAAGGAATCGAGGACTCCGATGTCCAAGCGATCTCGGAGGAAAAACCATCGGCACTTGTTGACGACGGGCTTCAAGGAAACGACCAGAATGACCCATGGCCGGAACGCTTTAGCACGACACTCGCTCCATTCCTTTCGGAGAGTGTGATATCTCAAGTCAAACAGTTGTATCTGGAGGGTCAAGAGCCTCCGAGAGTTAGCGATAGCGGGTGGGGCTCGCGACCGGCAAGGCCAGAAGGCGCAGCCGATATCATCCCTGAACCCGTCCAAGAGGAACCCGCGAAGATCGAAAGAGGAAAACGTGGAGGTCGAGGCGGTCGAGGCGGTAGTAGCAGAAGGGGAAGGCCCGGCGGTCGAGACGGAGGCGCCAGAGAAGACAACAGAAAAGTGTTTTCAGACGTCCGTGACCCATCCCTTTCGTGCTGGTTATGAAGTTCATCTGTTCCATAGCCCATAACTTCCAAAGATACTCGCACTGCTTTACACAAAGCTATTCGAGGTTTATTTGATGGGAAATTGGACACCGAAACAGAAGATGCTGGTGTACCAGCTTCCAGTGAAGGCTCTCGAATTGTCATAAAATGGGCGAGGAGAGGAGGAAGAGGCGGAGGGAAAGGCAGAGGGTCAGGCAGAGGTCCGCACACTTTTGGGACATGTCCTTGTGCTTTCTGATAATTTCGGGATCACAGACGGTGCTTCTGGCCGTGGAGACCGTCCTCCGAGAGGGACGTATCCTCCTTACATCCATTTTACACTTCAAAAAACAAATCGCGATACGCAAGATGCCCTAGGACACCTCGCTCGGACCCTTCACGTCAATGTCAAGGATCTTTCGGTTGCTGGCACAAAAGACAAGCGTGGTGTGACTGTTCAGCGGGTATCTTTGAAGCGCAACGGTAAAACTGTGGAGGATATCTGGCGCCTTGTAAATTGCCAAAATGGCCGTCGGACTCCGAAGGAGGCTGTTACTCAGCGCGGTGAGCGAGGGATAAGGATTGCTGATTTTAATTACCGGAAGGCCAGTTTGGAGTTGGGAATGTTGAAAGGGAATGCATTTGTGATTACGCTCCGGTGAGCAATTCAAGTCTTTTCTTCTTTCACTGAGAGTGCGGAAGTTCATCTCTTTCAACTGGGCAGGAGTGTCAAAGTGGACTCGCTTGAAACTCTCGATACAGCCCTCAACATTGTCAAAACCAAAGGCTTCATTAATTATTACGGTACGCATACATTTGCTCCGTGAAAGAATTGCATATGAATGTCGGGACAGGTATGCAGCGCTTTGGCACCGCTTCCGTTCCTACACACGCTATCGGCCTGGCTCTTCTGAAGTCAGATTGGCATAAAGCAATCTCATTTATTTTGCAAAAACGTCATGGCGAACACCCCGATGTCGGCGCAGCCCGTGACGCGTGGCTGGTTGACCACGATGTTGACAGAGCTCTTGAATTAATGCCTAGGCGCGTGGTTGCCGAACGCTGCATATTGGAGAGTTACAAAAAGCAAGGCGGCGAAAGTCGAAATGCTATGGGAGCACTTTCAACGGTGACTATTAGCATTTGAGCCTAGCTGAGATGTTGATTGACACTCAACAGATCCCACGCAATCTTCGCCTGATGTATATCCACGCATATCAATCTTATGTTTGGAATGCCATTGTTTCAGAGCGGATCCACACATATGGGGCAGATAAACCTGTGGTTGGGGACCTCGTTTTAGAAGCGAACCCGGCTGGCAAAGAAAGCTCATCGATTGATGACAACGGGGGAGCCGGATCGGCCGAAGTCGAGGACAACGAAAAAGGTGTATCTCCTCTTCATAGAAGCTGTAATCGAGTCTTACACTGTGAGCGCAGAGCCATCTGGCCAGCGCAAGAAATCCAGGAAACCTTATGTCCCTCCCGTCGTCAGGACATTAACAGAGGAGGACCTGGACAAGTATTCGATATTCGATGTTGTTATGCCTTTACCAGGTACAGATGTTGCCTATCCTGGAGGGCCACTCGGAGACAAGTACCGGGAGTATTTGCGGATGGATGGTTTGGATCCAGACAACTTTGTGCGGAAGCAAAAGTAAACTTTTTCAACTCGGGACGAATATTCATTGACCGATATCCGCCATAGGGAATACACACTCAATGGTTCGTATAGGTCCATTCTGCACCTCCCCAAGGAGCTCTCCTGGTCTGTTTTGCGGTACACTGACCCCGACGTTGCCCTTGCGCAAGCTGATGAAGACAAGTTGCTCGGATTTGATCCCCCTGCTGTTGTTGAAGATGGCAAGTTCATGGCGCTTCAGATCAACATTACGCTAGGCACTGCTGCATACGCTACTATGGCGTTGCGGGAGATTACGAAAACGGAGACGAGTTCGCACTTCCAGACGAACCTCACGAATGCTGCAGAGGACCAAAAGTACCGGGGATCCGAGGCGGGCTTGGTTGTGGAGGACGAGGAAGTTATTGAGGAAGTTATTGAGGGATCTGCTGATGCGTAATTGTCGGGAAGATTCCCAAGCCAGATCAGCTGAACTTCCTGGGTTGATCAGACTGCTCAGGAACGTTCAACCGATCAGTGCTCAGCTGTGATCAGAGATGGGGTTTTTTCCGACACTTGAGGCCGTACTTAGGGTACTGCAACTAGACGAAACTTACGAATCAACTTCCATGGCCAGCGTTGAGCTCGTTGTCTTCTTGTCCTTGCTACTTGACCTCTTCGCATTCACTATTCCCCTCCCTCTCTTTCCGCGTCTTATCGAGTGGTACACTTTAGTGAGTACGCAGGCGGCAGCTCTCGCTCTCGTCGAATATGCAGGCTGAACTCAGCAAAGAGAGAAACACAATACTCTTCAGGATTTCTGTCACGGACGTTGCAATTCGTATCTTCAATTAGAAGCTTATTATACCAGCCTGGCATCCATTCGCAGAGATGGGACGTGGTCCTCCTTGGTGAGTCACTATGGGATGTAAAACTGGGTAGATCATTCTCAAAAGTATGCAGGTGGGCTGATGGGTTCAATGTTCTCGTTCGTCCCTTCATCCTCTACTCCAAAAAGAACACAGTCAAACGTCTTTCAGGACCTTGCAATTCTTCGTATCCCCAAAAATTGGGTCCCTGTCTGATAAATATGGACGGAAAACTATTCTGTTGATAACTATGGCAGGGAATATCTTGTCCGCTCTTGTGTAAGTTCTGCTTTCCCCCTAGTTGGCGAGTTCTGCTGACGCTTTATACATATAGGTGGATCCAATCTACCACATTCACATCCTACATGCTATCTCGCGTGATTGGCGGTCTGAGCGAAGGCAATGTGCAGCTTGCAATGTTCGTCTCCGCCTTGTCTACTCTGGAATGACCAACTTGTTGACCGTTGACCCACAAAAGCGCGATCCTTTCGGATGTCACCACGCCCGAAAACAGGTCCAAGGCCCTTTCGTTTGTAGGCATCGCATTCGCAGTGTGTTTCTGCGTCGGCCCTCCCGTTGGAGCTTATTTTGCTACTCGGCCACTTCAAGTTCCCGAATCGTGGGGATACGAACTCAACATCTATGCCGCGCCTGCGGCTCTTACCCTCGTGCTTCTCGTCGCTGAGACCATCTTCTTGATGGTCTTCCTGCCAGAAACCCACTCCAAAGCCGTGCGCGCCGGGGGCGCTGCGGAATCGGCGGAATCGAAATCGAAATCGAAAATCAAGTCTAGCGTCGAACATCGGCAGAAGACGCTCAAGACTCTGCGCCTGGTGCACTTTCTGTTTCTTGGGATTTTCTCTGGGATGGAATTCACGATGTCTTTTTTGACCTTTGACTGTTAGTTTTCGTTGTTATCCCATTTCATCGTGGCATGCTCACAACTCGCGAGGCTAGTGCTCGACTGGAACAACAAACAAAATGGTATGCTCCTTGCATCCATTGGAGTCATCAGTGCACTCTTTCAGGGTGGATACGTGCGTCGCGTGATGTCACGAATTGGTGAAGGCGTCATGGCGCGACGTGGAGTGCTATGTTGTGCAATCGGGCTTTCCCTCCTGGCTATATTCCCTCAATATGTGTCCACGAGACCTATCCTTGCTCTCAGGCTACTTCAAGGAGCCGCTGTATTCATGGCATTCACGAGTGCGACTGTGGTCAACGCATTGACTGCATTCGCGTCTCTCCAATGTGATGAAGGTGGATTTGATGCAGACACAGGCAAGGAGATCGAGCATCATCCCTCGTTGATGAAAGGAAAAGCTTTGGGGAAGTTTAGGTCATCGGGCCAGCTTGGCCGAGCGATCGGGCCACTACTAGGTAAAAAGATCAATTAGGTTTCCGTTCAGAACGCTGCTCGAACCTTCTTTTAGCATGTTCGGCCTATTGGACTTTTGGTCCTTCTGCTGTCTATGGCGTGTCAGCCATATCAATGTTTGCCCTGGCGGCTTGGATGAAACACATTTCTTAACCGACTACATTCCATGTATTATCTACTCCACAAATTAGAATTCAGGTTAGATTGCAATGGTGGGCCACCGGTCAAGGTCCAGTGTATACTAGAGAAAGCGAAACAAGTTGAATCTCGATAGCGATCGTTAACAAGCATTGCGGTATACAAAGAGATCCACCAAGATCTCCGGAATATGTCTACTGCCAAGATGATAGTAAGGGTCGACTTGAACTTCGAGAGCGAGGCCGCGAGGTGCTCCTGTGTGGCTGCCTTGATAGTCGTGAATCTTGGGAAGAACGGGAACTCGGCACCAAGCCAGTTGTCTCGTCATGAAGATCATCCATAGTTTCTAAATCTTCATGGTATTGTGGTTTCTCAGTCGGGGACTGATATGCCATCGGCCCAGACGCGAGCTCAATGTCTTCCGGTTGCGTAAAGATAGCAGGGAGGAAGAATAGCACCCCTCTATTGCGAATTTGGGGTCTGGGACGAACAGGAGTACTTGGTTCGTCTTGGCGGGCACCGGCCATTGTTACGACTCTATTACGGATGTGTTGGAAGACCTGGGCAATAGGACTTGCAGTGCGACCCGCGTACGGGTCTGCAGATGTGTCAGACAAGGCAGAAGGTGAAGGGGATGGAGGGTAAGAGAGATGAAGGATGGGGACAGAGTCGTCAATAGGCGAGCCCACTTCGCTGGGTGATGGCGATTGACTCGCCCAACGACCCAGGTGGAGGTGCCAACGGCCTGATTGTTGAGACCAACGAGGAAATAGAATGTCGATCCTCCTAAAGCCGTATTTTCTCTGCTTGGTGCGAGAGAGTTTCACGATGCCGATGACGAGAACGAGGAGACCGATCCACATCAAACCCTTGCCCCAGGTACCCAGAAATCCAATAAAGGCAGCATCGTCTGCATGCCAGCTACTCCCGTAGAAGTGAGAGAAGAAGGAATGAGGAGCCTCGCCCTCCTTTGCGTTCTTTCCGTACAGCGACTTGGGCAAGATGCGAATCTCTTCAAGGGAAGTAGTGGGGTGTGAGGAGGTATAGAGGCCATATTGGGCAGACAGGAACATGGGTCCTGTGGAGAACATGACAGTGGGGTAGTTGAGGACCCAGGAGTGATCGAAAGTGACGAGGTTGTGGATGGTCTGCTCGAGGAACGGGTGGAGCTTCGCTGCGAATGTGAGGTCGTTGGAGATCCCAACTGGAATTGTCTTTGGCAGAATGACAGGATAGGCGAGGAGTTGGTCCATGGGTCGCAAACATCCAATGTCGAGATCCATGTAGACCCCACCATAGTAGTGGAGGACGAAATAACGGATGACATCAGCGCGTTGAATAGCGTAGGTATAGCCGTCGAATGTTTCGAGAAACCATGGATAGTGAGTAGCAATGAAGTCGCGTGAGCTGGCGTCCGTCCAGAGCATGTATTCGCTGGACGAAAGATAAGAGGGGAATGCAGATAAGAGTGGTTGGACACACTAGTCGGGCATCATGTCTCTGCATGCTTGAGAGATGGGTTTCCAGCGGGAGGGAAGCTCATCGGTCTTCCAGGTCTGGTGGATGATTCTGGGAATGCGCTCAAGTTGGCCGTGGTCTGTTGCATTCCAGCGGGTGGTGTTTGGGAGGAAGGGAACCTCGAGTTCGGAAAGGTATGCGGCGGGGTTGATGGAGAGGTAGTAGGTGACTGAGGAGAGGACGACGACGGTACCGACGAGGAAGAGGGCGAGGACGGACAGAGCGACGTGCAGCGCCCGTCTGCGGTTCATCGGAGAGAACAAGAATATTATCATTATTTTTACAAACCATGTACTTAAATTAACTGCGCTGTATCCATGACCCTGATGTCATCACGTCAGAGCACCGTCCCTGTCCCTGTCGGCCGCAACTTCAGTGCAAAGATCCCGTCAACATGGCCCTGGAGTACCCTCAGACTTTCCCCAATCGACATCTCCTCCCACCACTCTCCGACCGCCCCCAGAGCTCCGAGCGCCACCT
>Ga0307516_10001013_pt1 | contig 38960 bp, 42 predicted proteins | sample 19_EM_MG_FD_203310 | JGI IMG/M metagenome (GOLD analysis project Ga0307516, IMG submission 203310) | Populus trichocarpa ectomycorrhiza microbial communities from riparian zone in the Pacific Northwest, United States - 19_EM | ecosystem: Host-associated > Plants > Roots > Unclassified | place... | reverse complement strand
GCTTGGAGTAACATACATATGGGCGGCGGCGGTAACGTGTTTCGCGCGCGCACGCGGGTGAATGGGTTTTCGTGGGGGATGTCTCTAATTTTTTTTTCTCTCTTTTCTTTTTTTTGCATGACAGGTGGACGGAAAGTATACATATAACTTGGGGCGTTAGAGTGCTGCTTTTCTCTGGATATGTAGATAAATAAATTTGTTCCACTATGATCGCGTTCACATCAGTGCGACTATCATTCGTGGAGCCTTGTATTAATCCCCGCTGTTCGTTTTACCTTGCAGGAATAAGAGAGAGGGGGGGAAAAAAAGGGATGAAATTCCAACCGAAGAGAAACGGAAACAGAAACCAGACAAAAACCAGACAGGACAGGACAAAGACCAAGACATGCGCTCTTCCTTTCACATCACTCTCTACGCATACAGGGGAGGTAATGGGAAAAAAAATCATCCAGGTGTTACCCACTCTCCTTTTTCTTTCTTTCCAATCACCACGTGAAGGCAGAATTGTTTCCTTCCAATGCATAGTCTACCGTGATTCTCATGACTGGAGCAACCGACCCGCAAAAAAACGGACACGCACTCGATTTCAGCCGGGAACAGCTCCATCCCCCACAAAACCGACCGACCAACCAACAAAGATTTATCATCAACGTTGCCGTAAGATTTCTACCGACAAACGAATGAGACCAGACAAAGGTGCCATGCATTAGCGGCCTTCAGGCGGGGGGGTAGGCAGGGCAGGGTAGGGGGGGCAAGGCAATTCGAGAGGAGGAGGAGGCTAGGGGGAAGGGAAAAGGGAAGGGAAAAGGGAAGGAGAAGGGAGATGGAGTAATTTGGTTCCGCGCGTACCTGTTAAGAACTCCTCAAAGCTGAGGGTGATGTAGCCGTCCCTATCGTCGTCGTACTTCTTGAAGACCTCGGTCATACGTTTCAACGAGATACAACTCTGAACGAACAGATCGAACGAGATCGCGTTTTGTCCTACCATCCGGCGCGCATCCAAAGTAGTCAGCATGTCTAAGTCCCCCAGGAAGCTTGTTCCGTCCCCCTCCGTAACAGAATAAGCCGTTCCCACCTTGCTGGGTTGGCTGCGGCGAGGAGTCCTGACCTCTTCGGTCGTACGACCTGAAAAGCAGCTGCACGAATTGCGGAGACAGCCGGTATCCAAATGCTGCCGTGGCGTCAGAAAATGCCGGCCGAGGAGGAAGGAGAAAAGGTCAGGCATCTACCCGAAAGCGCGTTCGCAAACTCCTGGTACGAGATGTTGCCGCTCTTGTCGGTATCGAAGCGGTCAAAGAGCTGGCGCCAGGCGGCAAGGAAGCCCCACAGTCCACTGGAGACGCCCAAATTAGCCCAATGCCGAGTGCGTCATAGGCCATGACTCGAAGTAGGGGCCACCAACCAGAACTCATCGAATCCTATGGTGCCCGAGCGATCGGTGTCGAACATCCTTCTCCGAGGTTAGGAGCCACTCTTACAGAGTGGACACAGGCGTATACCTGATCATCATGCGGACCGTATGCGGATCGAACGAGGTCCAATCACCGTTCACCAACGCGGCGCGTAGCTCCTTCTCGCTCAGCTGTCCACTTCCTGCAGCAAACCGTCAAACCCGTCGCACCCGCACAAGGGGGCTGTGTGCTACTGACCATCCTTATCGACCGCCTTGAACAGCGGAAATAGTGCCAGGTCAGGGCCACTAGGAGGCGCAGGTGTAGGAGGCGGCCGGGAAACCGGCGGTGATCGCTGACCGTATCCCTGCGGCGGAGGTGGGCTGGCGAACGCGTTAGACGGCGGCGGGTTGGAGAACTGATTATGCGGGGGAGCCTGTCCGTAGGCAGGGCTGGGACCACGGACGGGCCCACCACCGTACTGGTGCTGCTGCTGTTGGTGGCGGTATCCATGTGGCTGCTGTTGCTGCTGCCCGTAGCCTCCCTGCTGGTAGTTCTGCGGTTGCTGTCCCTGCTGCTGCTGCTGATGTTGTGGGTGACTGGCTGGACGCTCTTGGAAGTCTGCCATCATTTGCGCTGCCTTTGGGGGAGAGGGGTGTCTCAGCAATGGGCCCGAACACGAAGCGTGCGGCTGGTGCGCGTGGTGCTATAACCAACCTGGTCAGGCTCCGCATGGCTGGAGAGGGGAGAGATGTCAGCGTCCGTATCCCGTCCGCATCCCTTGAGCTTCGTCACGGGCAGGAGCAGCAACTTACGCAGGCAGAGCGTCCGGGTTCGAGTTGTAGTATGCCATCGAACGAAAGCTATAGACGGGACGGGTTGCGGGGGTAGTAAAACTATTCAACGGTTCCTGCTTACAACCTTTTCTCGTTAGCTTTTTTTTCCCCCCCGTTGCGTCCAAGAAGATGCGACAGAAATGGGGTTTTGGTTTGGGTTGGGCGTTGAACTGACTTGATCGAGTTACGTCGTCGCTCGCAAACCAGCTCTCTATGTTCGTCTTTATCGATCGTCGCGAGCGGGTGGGAGGAGTGGGAGGAGATGAGGTGGGGGAGGGACGAGCCGTAGGGGAGGGGGTTGTAGCAGCAACAGCACAAGGTCGAGGGGCTTATGACATGGATGGCTCGTCTCGTGGCTGGGGGGCTGAATGAGGGGTGATAGTAATCGGTAATCGCCAAGTCACCACATATGATACTTGCATCCCACATCCGTGCCCAGGAACCGCCATCGAACGATTTATATCCGCTTCTTCTCCCTCTTGACTCTTGAGTTCTCCTCTATCGTTTCATTGAACGCGTTGCCGCCGCCGCCGAGACTCACTCTAATTTTAAGTAGACAATAATGGGAGAAGACTGGTACCTCTTTGGCTATGGGTATCTCTACCCCACTGTCCAAAAGGGACTCTTTTTTTTTCCCTTTTGCAAGTTGCACCAGCAAGAGACTGATAATATCACTCTCTCTTTTTCGGACCTTGTTGCTCCAGATCTCTGATATGGAAACCACCTCCAGACTACGGTAACTATGTCCACGTCGTATCGTGGTGCATAGCTGACGAGGAGATGCAAACCGTAGACTACAAGATGCCTGGATACATCAATGGCTACGTTCGACGGTTCTGGCAGGTATGTGTGTGTGTATTTTCACATAGCTTCACCAAAACCGAGGAGATTAAAACCTTTCTACCCCCCCAAAATATATCCTACCTCGAAAAAGTAAAAATGATATCTAACTCTGCACAAGGCCAGGTATCTACCCAGAGTACTCCATCCTGGATGCTCCCAGTTGGAGTAGGCTGATCCAGTTGAAACATTCAGCGAGGACCACAGAGGCACCCCGGAAGCGTATGCCATCCAGCCATCCACCTACCCGCCACGCACCTTCCAGGGCTGAAGGCTGAAGCTGAAGCTGACCCAAAAAAACGTCTAGACCTGGCCGCGTGGCGACACTTGTGGAGCGGCGAGTGTGGGAGACTCTCGGAGACCACCATGGCGCTGATGAGAAGGTGTGGGGGATGGCGTATCGGATTCCGAGGGACAAGGTTGAGAGCGTCAAAGAGTACGTATAAAACTGGTGGGCGACGACAAGCGGGATTGCTGGCTGAAGTTGATGTTTAACTAAAAAAAAAAAAAGGTACCTCGACATCAGGGAGATCAATGGTTATGTGAGTTATCTTACTCAATGACGGATGGGGAAATGGCACTGATGGAGGATAAACAAGTCGATTCACTACGTGGATGTGTACCACACCGATAAGCTGCTCCCGCCGATCAAGGCGCTCGTATACATCGGTAGGTAGGCATACCTATTTTCTCTCTGGATTGGAATCTAATCTCCTGTCGACAGGCACCCCGGACAACCCCCAGTTTGCGGCTCGCAACGGTGTGCCGGGCGAGAGCGAGCTTTCAGAGCACATATTCAACTCGCGCGGCCCGTCCGGCGAGAATAAGGAGTACCTCTACCAGTTGTACCACTCCCTCGAGGAGCTCAGTCCCGAGTCGAAGGACAACCATGTGAGGAGTCTCTTCCGCCAGGTTTGCCTCCTCGAGGCCGAAGCCAAACTCAATGGCATCGATCATTCGGCGGAGGAGCAGCCGGCGCTACCTGGACATCCGGCCACGGTCATGGAAGAGACCGAGGTAGTGGAGATGGGTGGAAACATGGACATAGACACTGAGATGAGCCATTAGAGAGAGATGACGTCGGGTACGATTAGAAGCGGACGATTGATTAATCGTTGAACCGTTTCATTTCCATTACTGACCGACATGAAATCATTCCATCAGATTGAGCCATGATTGCGCCGAAGATTGCAGCCACCAAGGAAAACAAGAAAGAAGCCCGCGTGTGGTATACAGCATATGAGACGACTGAAATGTGTGATTGAAACGAAAACCCAACGATCAAGCTCTCGGACAACAAACTAAGAGACACAATCCGTCACCGTATGATTAGTGTAGAGGTGTGTTCTAGCTTCGTAACCGGACTTCATTTGGCTGCTTCATGACTAGTAACCACCACCGTAGCCTACACAACACCAAGATATCAGCGTCGTGCTCTGTCTCAACTCATGATGAATAGCGGATACATACCACCCTGCTGACCGTAGCCGCCGCCGCCGCCGCCGTAGCCACCGCCACCGCCACCGTAGCCACCGCCACCGCCACCGTAGCCGCCACCGCCACCGCCACCGCCACCGCGACGGTCGGTAGCCTTGTCAACACGGATTCTGCGTCCGTCGAACCTAATCCCATGTCAGCATTATGCAGGCCACTGATGGGATCTGGATGCAGACTCGACATCGTTCATCTCGGCGACCTATGCGATGGGCGTCAGTCACGAGGCCATCGAATATTTTTGGGGTAATGAATACTTACAGCCTTATCGGCGTCTTCCTCGCTAGCGAACCTGACGAATCCGAATCCGCGCGACCTGCCGGTGTCACGGTCCTTGACGACGACCTGTATTCAAGAGAATGATCAACAATGTTTTCCCGAAGAAAGGAGCAGCTCATAGGCTTCGGCCAAGTATAGGAGTGAGTAGGAACATACGGCCTCTTCGACGATGCCGAACTCTTCGAATTTCGCACGGAGAGTGTTGTCATCGGTGTGCCACGCAAGGCCGCTGCAGGTTTAGTTAGTAAGTTAGGCAAGGTGGCGTGCCGAGGGTTAGGCTGGGGAGAAGGGGTGGTCGATCACCCCACATATGCGCAGCGGCAACAGCCAAGAAGCGGCATTGAGAGCAAGAAGCAGGCTAATTGTATGTGCAACAACAATAAAAGATGCGGCCAGCAGCGCTCCCGCCGCTACCGCGATTACGGTGGACAAACAGCAGGAAGGGGGCGAAGCGAGGGTGGAGCAGGATGGAGAGAGGAGACATAATTGGAACGGAGGGAAACATACCCGATGAAAAGCTTCGCCATGACGACTTAGATTATCGCGGGTTGAAGCAAACTGAACACACTGTTTAACACACCACACACTGCGAGGGTAGCCGTCATCGAGAAGGCGACGACCGCGGTTGGGAGAGAGGGGAAAGAGGGAGAGAGAGAGAGCATGCCTGGTCGTTGTTTGGGTCGTAGTTCGTAAAAAGGATATGATTGAAGTTTTTTTTTTTTTGAAGTGCTGAAGAGGGGCTTGAGGAGGAAAACTGCACAGTCTGGGGACTGGAACAGTTGTGGAGGATAGAAAGGAAGAAGGAGGGGGGAAGAGGAGGAGGGGTGGGAGGGAGCGGAAGAAATAGAAGACTGGTGTTGGAAGGGAAGAGGGGTGTGGGAGCAAGCGCAGAGGGCTAGGTCTAGCTTGGAGCTAGAGGAGAGAACAGAGCAGGACATCGATCGCACAAAGCGGAGTTAAGTGCACGTAAATAATCCATAATTCCTGGGAGTTAAGGAAGTGCTGAAGTATAGTTACACCCTTTATGTGTGCATCGAGCAGGCCGTGGGGAGCACAGAGACAGAGAGAGCGGAGCGCCTGCAAGCTGTATGTAACCAAGATGTATCGCTGCGGGGGCGGGGAAAGGAAAGCGGTGAGCATGGATATGTGTTATGGCGATGATGCTGTTGCCGCTGATGGCGATGATGCCGGCTGCCGATATTCCTGATGATATTGCGTGACCCAGTCCGCGAACGAAGGGGTTCGGGGCGCAACAGCGGCGAACGACATACACAAGCGTCGCTGCTCGCCAGCTTTGTTTCGTCTTTTCTACATGGCATTGATTGACCGCGGGTCATGTCGGCCTTCCTCCCCTCTCCGGGGGAGTAGACATCCTGCTGCTGCCACTCGCCCCGCCACCGCCGTCACATCGTCACCACATGCCTAGGTATCGGTACCAACAGTCCCCACGGTTGCCGCCCCCCCAATCCACTGCCATCACCCACCGAATCCCAGTCCGCCAATTCGCTCATACGCATTATCGCGATGGCAATCGATCGCCAGAGCGTAGCAGCTGTCCCGATCGCTTTTCGTATCACTATTATCATCGCCATCGCCTTTTGGGGGCCACAACGCATATGACCCGGATGAGCGAGCAGCGGACAGCGGCGGACAGCGGTGGTGACTGGTGGGGTGGGCGGATGGATGGGGTATCTCACCTAACCTCCATTCTAGAGTGGCTCCGATGCACGCAGAAATTTCCATTCCAGGTCGGGCCACCTGCCAGAGCGGACGGTGAGGCATGTCAGCTAAGTATCGTGTATAGACCGTTGCTGACCTTGGTGGAAAAAGGTGGTGGAAGATCGTCTCCGTCCGGCTGGCTGCGAAGAGTACTGTGATATCTGGAATGCACATCCCACTGCGCAGGCCATAGACACCTCGCACCGATTGCACTGTACAGGACTCCAGGCAGGGGGGCTCCTCGAGAGATATCTCTCTATCTGTTGCACGCTGGTTCCCCAGCCCGCCCCCTTCCACCATCCTCCGATGCTGCCTCCGTGGTTGCGGGGTGGCGGTGAGGACGTGATTCTGCACCAGAGCTTGTTCGCATCGAGCGGCATGCACCGGCGCCGGTTGCGGCAAGGTGAGATGTGGGACGCTGCGGTGGTTAGATACCAATCCCATCGAGAACGTGCAGAATTCAGTCGGTTCCCCACGCCATCCGCTGCGGGGAGAGCCGGAGGGACAAGCACACTCTACGCGGCCAGCCGGTATGATATACGGTCGTTCGCGGATGGATACGCTCTTCTCCACAGCGCATCCACAGGAAAAGGAAGGAAAGAGAGAAAAAGACGGTTAATGAGGTGAACGGTGCTTATCCAGAATCCCCGCACGCTTCTCTTCGACCTGCGCTTTGTTCTCGCCGCCCGCCGCGGAGGAATGCTGATGGTGATGGATGTTGCGGTCCGTCCAATCACGGATCCGTGACGGTGCCGCAGCATTGCGTCACAGTCGGGGGGGCCAGTGAGCAAGGATGAACGATGAACCATGGTGGATTGCGGATGGTGGATGGTGGATGGTGGATGGTGGACGGAGGTCGGAGGTCGGTGGACGGCCATGTACGAATCAGATCATGCTGGGACGAAGCCACCGAAACGTTGACCGACCCCGCAGCTGGCCCCGTCTGGCCGCCGCCGCCGCCGCCACCGCCGCCGCCGGTCTGGGGCATGGGTGCGGGCTAAAGATGGAGCCGTGCTCCAGCAAACCAGAGCGCCGCGGCTCCACGGGCCAGGGTTGGCTCGTCGGTGTGGTCTGTGCTGCCACAAGCCGGTCCCATCCCGTCCATCCTGCATGCTCGGTCCAAACCATCAAGCACAGACACGCCACAGACAACCCCCCACAACTGCTTCCGTCCGCTTTCGTCCCGTCAAACCAACGTCCGACATCTCGCTCAATACTCCCCCGCTTCGAGTTCACTTCCGCGAATCCCCACAACCCACAGTCTCTCAACAACTTCAATTCCTTCCCGCCGACAGATATCTGTCCGGCATCACGAACACATCTGTCGACAGGGGGCCAGGACTGTGCCTAAGAAGCATATCGGACGGACACCGCACGGAGCAGGAGATCCAATCCTTTGAGCGCAGCTACAAGTGTGTATCTGTCCTACCCACGTTGCTGGGCCCTTGCAAGTCACCTGTTGCTGCAATTGAATACCCCACCTTTCCTCCCTACCAAACCTCCGAATCCTCCCAAACCAACTAGGGCTAACCGCCAACTACAGCTAACCAGGAACAGGAATCTCAGACTTGGATACATTCTCTACATACGCCTCGCCGCTCCCGACATACATAGCACACCGCATCCCCAACCCCCCTCCCCCCCCCCAAAAAAAGGATCATCCTTGCTGACACCGTGAGGGATATCTAACTGCACATTGGGAGGGGAAGAAACACACCATCTGCAGCCAGTAGAAACGCTGGGTCTACGAAGTAAAACTGCACAAAACAAAGAAGAAAAGAAAACCTCTCCCACCCCCCCCAAACAACAACAAGGAAAGAAAGACAGAATAAGCTATGAGTCTGACTTTCCAGAATTTGCGTCAACTGGAATGGAGTCTTCGTCGTGCTGGCCCAGCCCCAGATCCGGTTACGGCTTTCGCTATCCAACAACAAGCCCTGCATGAGAAGGACGATGCATGGCGTCCGCACATCTCGGATAACAGCGGTGAAATGTGGGGTACGAACCATATCGTGCAGCCGTATGAGGAGCGGCGCCAAAGACGTCAACATCGTGCGCAAGAAGACATTGATCTGCAGGGTATGTATGGCTACCTATCACACCATCATCACCATCGTCATTTCATCGGTGCAAATTTGTTAACAGTGATGCGCGGGCTTTCAGAAACCAAGGGTGTCGTCTGGGAAAGAAAATCCGAACCGCAGAGGCTGTCCTGGCCGGGGCAGCCGAAGCGAGTGCGGGAATGCAGCTTGTCAAGCAGCCCCCTCGAATATGCGGAATTGGATACGGACAGGGGAAATTCCCTCATGGTCGACTACGGTGGTGACGGGGGGGTTGTCCGGGATGGTAGGAAGAACAACAACTTTCGGAAGAGAGCCCGATACAAGATGTTGGACGAGGGCTGCAAGACTGCGGACAGGGCTATACCGAGCAAGCTATTACTCTCCCAAAAAAAGAAGAACGAAGAAGGAAAGGGAAAAGATGGTGCTCCGTTGGGGAAGGGAATACTGGTTGTCGTCACAAATGGCCGTCGAACGGTAAGTCCATGGTTTCCGGGGAGATGAATCCACTAGACTACGACTTAACTAGCTGCAGTTGCCAGCGACAAGCAAGATGGAGGTCACCAAAAACAATCGGGCGCATGTCTTTAAAAATGGGGGCGGCCGTATGTGCATGACTCCCAACAACCAGGGCCTTACTGACGTACCGCAGTACCTGACCTCACCTTCAACGATATGAATTTCCTAGCCCAAGGTCAGCCGCAAGCACCAGCGGCAAGAAACACAACCGCAGGAGTTGGCTATGGCGCCAGCCGCACTTCTTCCAGTCCTCGTTGTGGTCCTAGCAGAACCCGTTCTGCTGTGAGTGTGGCGCGTTGGCACGAGTTGCCTTCCCAATGCTCTCCTGTCGTGCGCGGACCACTGCACATGGAGAGCTCGTCGCCGGCACCACAAGGGACAATAACAACGAACACCTCCGCACACTCGGAGTATTCGCTTAACGCTCGTCGTAGTCGTAAGTATGGAGTCGGAGGCCCAAGCCCGGGAACAACTCGCCTATCGCAGAATGCGGCAACAAGCTCGCGGGTAGGGTTCACCAATGGCACTTTAGGACTCAAGTGGTGCTGACAGATCTGGCGGGTAGACGCCGTCTAAGGGCCCTCCGTGTCTTCCTAAGGACCCTACACCAGGAAGGGTCTCGGAGAAAGGGCCGATAACCACAGACCCAACCGATAGTCGCGAGGGCCAATCATCGGGTCCTAATGTCCAGCCCGATCCTAACATAAACGACGGTCCGCAACTGGATCACCTGTCAGCTGCGGGGTTCGTTGGCAATGCTTCAAGCTTATATGCCGAAGCATATTACACAGATCCCATCGACCACAGATCCTGCAGCAATGCTGACGGCCGTGGCCACGAATATATTCGTCCGCAGCGCAGGGAGGCGAACACCGGGAGGCCTGGCCCTGGTGCTTACACGTACCATCAGGAAAGCGCCTTCATGTATAATCACTCGGCACATACACCATTTGACGCTAGTTACCCCAACACCGACCATTTCGCCTGGAATGCCCCGTCGCGAGCAATCAATGGTAACACTGAGGACGGCTGCTTGCAGGATCCACAATACCGTGCGCCGTGCGCACAAGACTATCGCGCCATTGTTGACTCCCCATACCAGCTGTCCAGCCATAGCTCGCGAATTCGAAAATGCATGGAGGATCAATCACTATACCAGCAAGAGTATCCTCCTGTTGTTACCCCCAGTTGGTCCGGTTCGCATATGACAGGAGTTTGCTGGAATAGCCAACAACCTGTAGATACCCCAAGACCAGTCATCGGGCGTCATTCCGACCGACAGTTCCGTGACGATTTCCCAAACGCCGGAAGTCACCTCGATCAGCAGTTCCGTGACGATTTTTCGAACGTCGGAAGTCACCTCGATCCGCAGTTCCGTGACGACTTTTCGACCGTTGGAAGTCACCTCGATCAGCATGATTTTTCAAACGTCGGAAATCGCTTCGATCGACAGCGCCGTGATGATTTTGCAAACGGCGGAAGTCGCTTCGATAGACAGTTAGAGGTGCTCCCGAAGCTTGATATCGAAGGTTTCTTCGATCGACACCTGCGTGAAGAAGTTGGCATAGAGCTAGACCTGCGTGAAAGTTTTTAGATGATGACCGCAGCGTTTGTGGAAAAGCCACCCACCACCAGTGAAATTGCTCGATATAGTCGGGAGCCGCTTTGACCGACAGCTAGGACCTCCGGAGCTTGATACCGAAGATTCTTTTGATCGACCCTTATGTGAAGAGCTTGGTATAGGTTTAAATCTGTGTAAAGACCCATTTCAAGGGCTGTCCGGAGGTTGGTTTTTGAGTGATGACCGCAGCATTTACACGAGATTATTTGCTACACACTTTTCAGTGTGAGATGTGATTGGACAGTGGTTGGATAAATGACTAGTTGCTTGAAAAGTTTCTGATGCGAGGGGGTGGTGGTTGTGTCAGACGTGATTGGATGGGAATTTGCTATTTAGATAAAGGCTTGAAATGTTTTAGTGCATGGAACCATGTTGTTGATACCTGTTCAGACATGCTAGATACGGGTTACGCTCCCCATGAGCCTCTACGACCGGCTTGATTCCCTTCCTCGCAATTTCTCTCTCTTCGTTTCTACTTTCCAGGAGGGGGCGAGGAGATTCCGAGTACAGAAGATATCTTTTCCATGTCCTGTGTATGACTCACACGAGCTTCCTCGACTTCGGCCTCCTTCAACTGAGTCCACCTCGCAACGGTAGCGACCCTATTTTTTTTAAAAAAAAACAAGAAAGCCGTTACCATAAGAACTCCACATCACTGGGCACGGAATAGCGGACAAGACGGATGGGAGAGTGAGTGAGTGTGTCACTTACTCTCTTCCGAACCTCAAACTCTCGCTCTGGGCTCTACGGGTAGTATGTAGTTCATGAAGCTGGAGGGGCCACCAGTTTGTCAGTGTTGTCAGTGTGTTTTTCTCCCTTGATATCAATTTGACCCGATCGATCCTTTTTTTCTTTTTCTTTTTTTTTCCTTCCCGCCAAAGAGTAAAAGAGACTGTAGGTGGTTACGAACCCATTCCCAACTCCGATACTCCTCGAGCAGAGCCTTCTCCTCCCCTTCGACTGCTGCGAGCTCGGCAGCGCTCGCGGCGAGGAACCCGCGCCAGTCGTATTCGGCGCGCACCACGAGAAGGTCGTCCGTCTCCTTTGCTTTTTTCTCTTTGGGATTGGCATTGGCGGGAGGAGGAGGAGGAGGAGGAGGAGGAGGAGGAGGAGGAGGAGGAGGAGGAGGAGGAAGGGGGGGAGTGGGGGTGGCGGTGATAGGCCCCACTGGCGGCGGCGGCGGCGGCGGCGGCGATGGTGATACCATGGCTGAGGCTTGTTGTTGTTGTTGATCCTCCGAATGCTGCCGCTTCTTCCCATTGGCGGCACTGGCAGCACTGGCAGCAGGTTCGGCCGGATCCGGAGCCCCCGGGGTTCCGGGGGGGGAGGCGGAGGTCTGTGGGGAATCCATTCCTTCCTCTCAGGGAATTTTTTGGGTACGGGTTGTTCGAGTGATTGCTGTTGGATGGATGGTATGTATGCAGTGTGCTCGTCAGGCTGAGCAAGGCCGGGTGATGAACATCCAACGTCGTACCCGGACGCGGGGTGTGTGGTGTGGTGGGGCTCTGTCTGCATATATCGAGAACGATGTCATCGTGTAACCTTGCACCACGTCGAAGCTCCCAAGCTCAAACGCGTTACATAGGTAGATACCTTCGTAGCTCTGCTCGCTCGACGAACCACCAAACCAACCAACCAAGCTCGATGCGCAAACCAACCCATCCGCAACCTCCACCGTCCGCTGTCTAGATATAACTGGATATCTACTTGCAGAGCAACCAAAAAAAGCAACCAAACCTCAAAAAAAAAACCCCATGAGCGCAGCGCACTGCCAGATCTGCAGTTCCCGCGCCCCACGACTCACGTGCGCCCCATGCACGCAGGCCGCGCTGTGGCCGGCGCGAACCGAGTTCCTGTTCCTGGCCGCGGAGCGCGACGCCGCGTCGGAGCGTGTGCACGAGTACCTCGAATCATCGTCGTCGGATGGTGGTGGGGCACGAGCAGAGGAGCTCCGTGCGAAGACGGATGAAAAGCGGGAGACGTACCGGAGGCTCAACGAGGAGCTGGCAGAAGGTACGTCTACCCACTTTCCCATCCCCCCCCCCCTCCTCCCCCTTTATCCCCATGGGAACGCGATGTAGGGAGAGGGGCGCTGATGTTCGTCGTGTTGCTGTGCAGAGAGAGAGAGGATGGAGAAACTCCGCGCCGAGAACCGGACGAGACGGATGAAACTGGAGGCGGCTAGGGAAGCGGCGAAGAGCGAGGAGGCAAGGGTCGATATCCTCAAGGCGGAGATCAAACGCTTGAACCAGAAGACGAAGATACTGAGCTCGAGGATGGCGGAGGCGAGGAGCTTCCTCTGTCGGGATGCGGCAGGTCTGGTGGGACTACGGTTGAAGAGGCGGAAGAGTGGCAAGGTCGAGTATCTCATCGGCGGAGTGTTGATTCCGAACCTGTTGACGGATCTGGGTGGTATGCAGATAGCTCTGAACGAAAGAAGGAAAAAAAAAGAAGAAGAAGTAAAGGGGCTATGATGCTGATTATGGGTGCGATTTTGAATAGTACATCCACACACGAGCATCAACGTTTCGCTGGATCATCTCGCCCGCCTCGTCGTCCTGGTGGCACACTATCTCGGCCTCAAGCTACCAAACGAGATCACGCTTCCGTTCCGCGGGAATCCAACGACCACCGCCCGCGGCCAACTCAACAACCGCCACATGGCGGTTCGGCCACTATACGCCGACTCCCCGCTCACGACGATGGCGCGCGAGAACATGACGGCGCACTCAAAACTCGTCGAGGGAATCTCGATGCTCGCGCTCAACATCGCCTGGCTCTGCTACTCGCAGGGTCTCCCCGCCAACGAGGTCGAGGACGCGAGCAACATCGGCTACTGCATGTGGAAACTGCTGGTGGCGAAGGACAGCACCGCCGTGACGAGCCCGTCGTTCGGCCGGATGTCGCACGCGACCATCAACGGGAACCTAACGCTCGCCCGGCACGAGCCCGTCATGGCCGGCTTCAAGCTGCGATACAACCTCATCGCCGACCGGATACGCACCACGCTCCAGGGGGAGACCATGGTCGCCGACTGGGACATGGTCGTCGACGCCGACGAACACGGCAGTAAGACGTCACGCGGGGGACCCGTTACCGATGTTGATGTGAAATCGTTGGGGGAGGAGGAGGAGGATGAGGACGCGACGTTTAGCTTCGCCACGAGACCGACCACTCCCACCACCATCACCACCATCACCAGTGCCACCACCAATGGCAGCGGAAGCGTGGGGAAGTGGACACGCATTCGGTCGAGAAATGATGGAAGCGTTGGATAGTAAAGGAAGGGGGTATCCTTTCTCATTCCTCGTTTTTTTCCTCGTTTTTTTTTTGTGTGTGTCTCTACTTGTAGCCGGGGGAGGTACTTCCTTTTTTTTCCACTTGACTTTGCGGGTTTGGCATGGTTTTGGGGAGGGGGAGTTTAGAGGGGTGTACTACTTCATGAGTGGGGAATATAATGTATGTTTGTACATACATACAAGGTACTACATATGATATCGATCGTTACACGCAATGGGGAGTGGGGGTGGTTTGTTCATTAATATCTAGATCATGATGTACACAAGTCCACTGGTCTTATAGCTCGTTGTGGCACCCCCTGTCCTCTTCCCAATGGGAAGCGGGATGGAGTGGGATGGAGGGAGGGGCTCTTGCGGCGAATACGGCCAGAGTGATGTATCGTGTTGGATGCCGAATACAGTATCGGGGCATCTTCATGAGCCTAACAGAGCTATACCTTTGCACTTAGAAGCCGCGAGCGGAGAAGATGTCACAGTGGGATGTCGGAACAGGTAAAAGTACGTGCGATGAAGAGCTTAATCTGTAGCATCATGGAATGTCAACCGCCCGAAAAGTTTTGTTGATCATACTAGGACCCACCGACCGCGTATCCACCGTGACCGATTAATGAAACATCATCACCGACCGCGTATCCCGCACACGATTAATGAATCATCATCATCATCACCGACCGCGTATCTCGACCAGACCCCGCACAGCCAATCCTACTACATGGATGCATATTTATTTTTTTGGATCTCCCTAGACATCGATAGATCGATCACCCACCAGAAAACCTTGATATGCAATATAAATCGAACAGAATGATGAAATCGTACAAGACGGGGAAAAAAATACTATAAAAGTAGTTGGAAACCCGAGTCATTCAAGCTATCATTATTAAGCCCCACGGTAGAACGGCCCATCGGAGTAGACTCCATCTACACTCCCGAGTCGCCAGCGGCACTACTCGCCAACGTCCTTGCTGTTTAGAAAAGCGTATATGTGGGCTGGGAGCTTATATTGGATCATGCCAGCGTAGATCATGACCGATTTTATCCTGGCTCTGAGCTCGCCCAGCTTCTGATCCTTGTTGGCATCTGCGTATCCACTATCGCGCAGCTCCTGGCACAACCGCGTGCAGCAGTCGACCGCCATCTTGAGGAGGATGCCGACATTGCGAGCAACAGTCTCGTGCAGGGCGACAAAGTTTTGCGCGCGGCGGCGGATGTTGCCGACGTCTCCGCGAGGGTCGAGGGGGATCACGTCGACGTGATCGATGATCTACTGGTGGTTAGTTGCGTGGCCTGAGGGAGGGCGGTGGGGAAGAAGAACACACCGAGAGACAAGCAGCCCACTCGCCCATCTCATATTGCCTCTTGGCTTCAGAAATCTGCAGGAGGACACCACAGGCTTCACGGTTACGCGCGTTGATCTTGCTCGCTATGTGGTTGTTCTTGTACACCATAAGCATGTTGACCGCCAACTGCGTAGGATTATCAACAGAAGCGAGCGACATGCTGGAGCCGGGAGCAGCGTTCGGCGCGTGAAGTCCCTGAAACGGAATGCCATCGTCCAGTGCGATGTGACTGGATAGATTCTTATTGAGGATCTGCACGACCGTATCGTAGTCCTCGGCAAGATGATACAGCAACACGGCATCTGCAGCCCGGCCGTCATCGTCCGCCTGTACGGCCGCCTGTTCGGTGATGGTGTTGAGGAACATGTCTTGGTCCGAGAGTTTGATAAGCCTCATCCGTTTCTCAATCGCACCCTTTTCGCGAGTTCCGTCGGCACGAACGTCGCCCAAGAGTTTAGTAAACTCGCGAGTTGTGAGGACGAGCTCCCGCAGGGCATCGTGGCAGATCTTGAGCTGGGCGGGACCGACTGGCTCGGGGAGATCCCCGTTGAGGCATATAAGAGAAAGGTAGTCTACTGCTGCCTCCGTGTCCGGAGTGCGGAAATCGGATGTGTAGTAACCGATCATCCGGGGGAAGCTGATCCGCTTTTCACCATTTGCACCCAAGGTGAGCAGCTCTAGAGCCATGGGATTGTCCGACGGCCTCAACAATCCATAATATGTGAGGGCGATGGCAAAATGCACTCCATCGACAACTTGGAATCCGTACAGATAGTGAACAGCCTAAACCCGTTAGTGGTATCTTGGTGATGGGAGCAAGGTGGTACTTACGTCCTCGAACAGCCCACACATGAGCAACATTTGGAAGTAGAGGCCAAAGTTACTTCCCTTGCCCATGAAGTGTTTTGCACCGAATTGCGAGACACTCTTCTGGAGATCGTGGAGAGTGAAGACCTCGTGAGCAGGCTCAGATGTCCTGTCGATCTCTCTCGTCAGAACGAGCTGGAGCCACATCCAATCCTCGGCGGTGGGCATGATGCTAGGAAGTGACCGCTTCGCGAGTTCACACCGCCCAATAATCTTGTACACCGCCGGCTTGAAGGGATCTTTACAATCCTCCATGTGACGGATGCGGTTGTTGTACTCTCCGTTGATGCGATCGTGAAGTGGCCGCGACAAACGGCGGTCTTCGTGGGCAACATATGCATGCAAATACGATGCGAAGCCGCGGTCAAGCTTCTGGAACTGCGCCACGTGCTGCTGAACATAGCTGTCTGCATCCTTAAGCAAACCAGCACGGAGCAGGTAAAAGACCATCGCCCAACACGGCACTTCGTTGATGGATTGAAAACACCTAGAGTCCCAGTCTGGCTTGTCCTTATTCTGCGCCATCTTGACGTTGATGAAACCACGGAACTTATTCAATACCGATGGGACACCTCCAACCCTGGCGATTTGAGGGCTGTCAGTGATCGCCTTATCGACCACTTGATTGAACCTAGTTACTCTGGTCAGCCTCAAGTCCAAGGAGCCGTCGGAGATTCATAACGTACTGTTTCTCCAAAAATCGCCTAGAGCCCTTCTCAACACGTTTGCGGATCCGACCAGCCTCCTGCCCGTCGACTGCAGTATTCAAGATATAATCTCGCACAAAAAGCCGTTCGTGTGCGCCTCCAAAGGGATTGTCCCCGCCATCCTCGCTCACGATGTAAATCAACAGCTCCCATGAATCGTGCAGCTGTAGCGTCACCTACCCCAAGCTGTCAATAACTCCATCTTAGCTGAAGAGAGGTATGGCGTGACTCACCATGTCGTCTCCCGAGGCTCTTGTGAGATCACCAAACTCCTTCATGATCGCAAAATTCCCCGATGCTGGGGTTGTGCTCAACCGGGTCAGGTTCAGCTTCTTGACCGCCTGGGAATATCTCTGCTGCCTCAGTTGCACCGGTTTCGTGAGCTCCGCCTGCGTCGAAGGGTCCACATCGGCAAACAAGCTTCCCTGATACACCGACGAGGGCTGCTCCGCCGGTCTCGCCGAGACCGATTTGCCCAGTACGCTCTGTTCCAGGTTCGACTTCGCCCAGACACTGTTGGTCCCCAGGTTCCCACCGTTGCCCGCAGGACCAACGGATCCGCTCCATCTCGACCGTCCGAACGAAGACGCACCGAATGTGCTCAACCCGAACCCCCCGTTATCGCCACCCTGCATGGCAGACGCCGACTTGCCGCCAAGTCCGAAATGCTCGAATATCCGCTGCTTCTGCGCCTCCCATTCGGTGGTGACGTTCTTAGCGACGAAGGAATCGAAGTCGCGGGCAGTACGGCGCATGCCCTCCTCGATCGATGATTCAACGCTCTGGTCTCGTCGGTTGCGGAGGTAGGACTATTCCGCGTAGATGACCGTCAGCAAACATGGGAGGGCGAGGGACTAATGGGAAAATCTCACCTCGACGTCGGTATCAATCGGTCCGGAAGGCTCGTAAGCTGTTTGAAAATCGATTGACTCCAGATCCCTCAAATTCTGATCGGCATCGATGCCTCCGGCGCGGAGTAGGTAGCGCCTGCATGATATCCCATCAGTATCCCTCCACATTCCCGACGGCGAAAGTATCAAACATACGCCCTTGCATCGGTTCGCCCGGGAGCAGTTTTCTTGAGCTCTTTGGCGCGTCTTTCGATCTCTCCCAGGCCGAGCTGGATCGATGGAAGGTCGGCGTTGTCAGTTTCCTGTCGCAGCTTCCGTGACTGCTCAAGCAGGGAGCCGAAAAGTGAGTTGGTCGACATGTGGGTGGTAGTGTTTGCTGTGGCCATGGAGTGCGGTGGATGTTGATTCAAGGCGGACAACGTGAAGGCACAAAAGCCAAGGCTTTAACTCGTTCTTGGCGACGCGTTTGTCACGTGTGAGAATGGTCACAGAGTATGATTCGGTGACTTCCCAATCAGCTTAGTGCAAATAGGTACACAATCACCCAGCGGGTCTGAGAAGCCCTTGAACTCGCACTGCTATGGGAAAGCAAAAAGAGAAGTGGTCACAGCCTTAACGCTCCTCTGCTCTAATGAGTTGGCCAGTGATATTCGAGGCCTAGATGTTCCTCTGCTTCTCTGATAAATTCATCCGCCTTGAGAGGTTTAACTCCTAACCCAAGCAACGAAAGAAAAATGCTGAGTGATCTGGGAAGTCGTATGAAAATTCGCCAACTGGCCTTTAACGCGTCGCTGAGTTTTAGGACTTCTCTGACCCAGGTTCAGAGATCCGTGAATCTCATTTCACCGCCTCAATCCAGGAGTTTTCTTCTCGCTCGCCGTGTTCTAAATAGTTCTAGTTGTGAATAATGAGACAAAGGAACCAAAAAAAAACTCTGCTTCCCTGATGAGGCGAGACAAAGGATTCTACTCTGAACTATGTAAGTCGGTGAGACGCCGTGTCAATCAAGAGCTGCACGGGAACAGAGTCGCTGCATTTTTTAGTTGTGTGACATGAAATATCACTCGTATTTAACGATCCCTGATTGCTTCGGATCTGGGAGGGAGAGCCACAACGAGCCGTAAGGGCAGAGGACTGCACCGGGGAAGTGTGTATTGCAATGATCTAGATACTTAGGTCGCATGCAATTACTGATTTAAACAAAAGAAAGGAGAAGTGAGAACGTGTCGAAGAGGGTTTGGGAGTTTCATCGTAACCCCTATTTATTAGAGTTAGTGTGACTAAGGCACCTAGCTAGTTTTCAATTTGGTGAGTTTTATGGCTTCCCGGGCCCTTTCTCTTCGATCAGGGTATTGGGATTCTCTTCTCAATCATGGATCTTCTTCCAGGCTTGCCATGATCAAAACTATTCGCATTCGAGTAATGAATAAAAAAAAAAAAGGAGAAGTGAGAGGAACATCACATTTGTAACCGATGACTAATTTAAACTCCGTCCCTGCCCACCCATTACCCGATCTGGCCGGCCCTCTTTATACCAATGCCACAAGAACCCAGCGAACAGCCATACAACTCCCATCCGATCTGAACAGCACAAAAAAAACAAGATTTATTACGCCACGAACCCCGAAAGAAAAATGGAAAAGAGATCGCACCCAACATCTATCATATCCTATTCGTCATCATGACCCTCTAGTGACGGCGATGGCGGTACCATCAAGATCCCCGACGATGAAACAACAGAAGCCCTCGGTGTGGACTCGCTCGCACACTCCGACGGAGGTCTCGGTGATGACGGCGTATGTATGGGTGACGGTGCTGATACCTGCCTCATCTGCGGCTGCGGCCTGGGAGTCTCGATGTCCATTTCCATTCTCAGTGCTCCCACGCCCAGTGGCGACAATGATCGCTGTTGGATGCTTACGGCTTCATAGGATCTGATGCTGCCCGGGGGGCTGGCGGCTAGTATCGTGGGTGGGGCGCTGTTGGAGCCTTTATTGTGGGTGCTCCGGGCTTTGTTTTCTTCCTGCGGATGATCAGTTATTGGGAAAATGTGTTGAAAGACGGGAGGCAGCAAACGTACCATGCTATCCGAACTCAGTCCCCGTTGCATGGCAAGTCGTTTCGCGTGTCTCCGCATCCGCCGTCGCTCTTCTCCGTCATCTACCAGTAGATCTTCATATCTCGTACCATCATCTTCGTCCGTGCCAATGCCCAACCCCACCGCGTGCGTACTCTCCCCGTCGCTGCTCCTCGGGAACGCATCATCCCCGATAACGACAGCGTCGTCCTCATCCTCACTAGGCCACAAATCCATACGACTCCTAAGACTATCCCCCTGACTCGCCAAACTCGACTCAGTCCCACTTCTCTGTCTCCCATTACCTCGGGTATGCGTCATGTCCGCTGTGCTGCGCTGCGGGTGCTCCTGCAGATTTGCCGCGGACGGTTTATATCGCATCCCCTTTCCACGGAATCCAAACGTAGAAAGAAACCCAAACATGCTCGTCCCGGGAATCACCGTCGGATCAGGCCCCACGCCGCCGGGGTGGATGCCCTTCCTCCTTAGGCCACTAGGACCAGGCGGGTCATTGACAGCGCCGTAAAACATTCTCTCATTTCTAGTCGTGGGTGATTGACTCCCGCTCCCGGCCAGCAGACGATCAAGCTCGTCAGTTCCCCACGCTAGGAATCCTCGCGAGGCACGCTCATCCGAGTCGCTGTCATAATCGTCGTAGTCGTAGAATGCGAATGGAAATTCACTGCGCTGCGGCGCGCGGTGGCGGTGGTGATGGTGGTGACTGTGGTTCCTCGCTTGCGGAACGCACGTGGCGCAGCCATCTATTATGGCAGAGAAGCATGGTTCAAGGTACGACTTTGTGAAGGTAAAGCAGCCGGTGCGCGCGTTGTCCGCGGCGGACTCGAGCGAGGTCGAAATGCGGTCGAGATTCTGGCGGATGCGGGGGTCGTGGCGCATTTTGGATGTGGTATGTGTAGGAGTGCTGGTTTCGAGCGATACAGTGCGTAGGTGTGTTGGCGGCCCTGGTGATTGAAGGATGAGAGGGGTTGGATGAACGGAATTACAGCTGCAGGTGGGGCGAATCGCCAGCCCAGTTTGCACTCGGCCCAGGCCCGGAGGATCTGCACGCGGTCCGTATTGCTGCGGGAGGCGGTTCTTCGGGTTGGAACATCGGCAGCGCGCACATAGGCAAGACAGCCCAGAGTCGTTCGTTGGTGTTGACGTCGCTAATCGGCGGTGAGGTGGTTATGTAATCGTGCACTTTTGGCGGGGTTCCTTGTTGACGGTTCTCTTGAGGCTAGTTGTACACAAATCCCATTTCCTTGGAGCTTCCGAGCGTCGCATATCGGACAACTACGTGGGAACGATGAATGAATCTTCGACTGAAATAGGTGCCACCATCTTTTGTTCAATCTGGGCTTAGGGTAACTATGCAATGGGGACGAGTTATGTTTGGAACGATAAGTAGATCGCATCCGTCAATTTCACCTCCGAACGTCTCCCTTCTGAACCCCCTCCCGACCGGACGGCCCCGTGTCTTGATAAATGGAGGCTCACAGCGTGTGCAGACTATACTCTCATAACATTTTATAGTAGTATTAACGTCTCCATTCTGAGACTCCAAAGCGAACTAACTAGTGGAAATCCTGTTAATTCTTGCCATGGTCTGTCTTGCGGGAGGACTGGACTACGGGGCCCGGCAGTCTCTCCCGATCCTATCGCTTTATAAACCACGTTAATTTTGCCCATCACGGAGATGGCACTACCCTGAAAAACGGTCAGGCACCTATGTACTGGGCGGACGGACTATTGCGACGCCTGCTGGTGGTTGTCCAAGTCTCCACTCCGCTCCTCGAATGCGCTCATCACTCATCTCCGGCCCACCCCGTGGTGCATATACCGTACTGTACCCGTGCGCACCGCAGACATACATACCCACACATACTGATACATGACCGCAGTCGAGTTGCCGGTTATTTACCGCCAAGTACCAAAGCGACCAACAGCGGAGATGCCGGTTGGGGGAGAGCAAAGGAGAAAAAAAAACGAAAGAAAAAAAAAGAAAAAAGCCATGCAGTCTGTAGTAAGAGTGAGAGAGGTCATCTCTACCTGTCATCGCCATGCATGCATGCATATGTACATACATATCTCAGCCTTGCATTCATATTGGTTACTATCTGTCGAGTGGTATGGTGTGTACGAGGTGTGGTTCCCTTCGTAACTCAAAGCATGGTTACATACTACTGTAGCCTCGAGCAAGATCTTGTCTCCGCCATTATATCGTCATCTCTGTCTGACACTAAGTATTGAGCCTCAACATGGTCGACCTGCCGTCCATGCCGGTCCGTCCTCGGTCAGGGCTGGACCGAGGCAGTCCAAAAAATCCACCGGATCGGACTGGACTACCGTGGCCCGTCCGGTCATGGCCACCGTCCGGGTCCGGAGCATGGCGAAAATTGAATCCTGTGGTAACTATTCAGAGTTACTGTTTAACGGACAGCGTTGCTGGCTAAGGAGCTTGCTGCGGTACCGCTAAGACTGAACCTTCCAAATCGCATAGCACTGAAAATTTGGGCTCGGAGGTGTGACGGCAGCCATGAATAAGGCAGTGGGGGATAGATCGCGAGTGAGAAAGTATTTAGTTGTTGTCCGCACTCAATCCCGCGGGAATAAAAGATGGGGTATTTCACCAAAGAGGAGATAAGAACAAGATTTTGCGTCGGGGGATCCCGCCGAATAGCCAATGAATCTTTCGCTTCAAACAACCACTGCCAATATTACATGTACGTACAATAGACCAACAGGAAGAAACGCCTGCCTGGAGAGAATGAACCATCCCAACACCGTTTTGTGTGATACATAGAATACATAGATAAGATCACATCTCTAGCCAAAGTACACATACCTCTGCCCATGCATGCTCCTGCCTACCAGCCTACCTCGCCCTCTGTCCGCTCCCCGCCCACCGGAAACTATTCAACAGATCTGTGGCATCAGGAAGACTCGAGTCCGAATCCGAGCCGATAGTAGGAGCCTTCCGCCGTTTTCTCTTCGATGTGGCAATGGCCTCCTCATCGCCACTCGATCCGGGGGGAGGAGCTGCCCGCTTCAGAAGCTTGCCTCGAGTCCGAGCTTTTGATGGCGGGAATGGTGGTGGTGGTGCAATCTTCAAAACATCACAGTCGTCATCATTAGTATCATTCCGTGGTCCCTTCTTCTCTTCCGAGATGCGGAGATTTCGTTGGGACGGTGGTGGTTTCGCCGCTGGTCTTACGGGTTTGAACGCCACGGTTTTTTTGGGGCTCTCGAGGAGATTGCGGTCGAGGGTATCCTGGAAGCGCTCTAGCCGGGCGTCGTCGACCGCTCGCATACGACCGATCATGTCGACGAAGCGCTGTGTGACTGCACTATGGGGCACGTGTTTTGTTGGCCCCAGTTTTCTCTGTGTTTCCGGGAACTTGTCTAAAGGAGGCTGATCGACGATCACAGTGTCCAAGCTTGAGGAATCCACGGTATATACGCCATGCAAATCCCGTTGCTCTGCCTCCGTGAGGAGTGCAGCGGAATCATCGAGTACGGGAGCCAATGGCTCGTCTTCCGCTCCACCCCTCATTCTAAATGCATCTAGCCCATCCCCCAATTCACCATCAGATGAGTCAGTGGATAGAACATATTCCTTTCCTATCCGCGACGCTTTGGTAAAACCGGTCCGGACACCTTCTGGCATGAAGTATTTCTTGATAGGTGCCGCCCTCTTTGTTTTGGGCTTCCGTTTCTCTGGTTCTGGTTGCGTGTTTTCGGTTGGAATTTCGATGTGTTTTTTGTCAGGTTGAGGATCAATATCTCTCGGGATGATTCGAGGGGACAGCTCGTGAGGGAACGAAAAGTCGGCTCCTGAGGCAATCTTCCTTTGCATCACTGCGTAGTTGTCCAGAGCCTTTTTATATTTCTCGTGCTCACGTCCTTCGCTGAGAAGAACCAAAACTGCGCCCACCCGTTTACGACCTGTTCGGCCCATACGTTGCAACTAGAACGGCAATCAATAATGTGTCTACCGCCGGGGTGAGAGAGGACTTACAAGCCGTACGGGCGAAGCTGAAGTGTCGTAGCACACAATCAAGTCAACTTCCCCTATATCCAGTCCTTCCTCTCCAATACTAGTCGAGACTAAAGTATTGTAGGTTCCATTGGAAAACTTTTCGATGATCTGGGATCAGTCGTCAGCAATAGCGAAAGTCCCAGGAACGGACAAGTATACATCAAGTTGTTGTTTCTGGGACATACCGGCCGAATTCTTCCCTGAATTCGCCTGTCCCACGAATACATGCGGGCGAATCATGGGTTCGTGTCTTCGGAGCAGTCGCGCCACTTCATCCGCACTGTCTCTGAAGCTCGTGAACACCATGATTCTAGTCTCTTTTTTCGTGTCTTCATCTTCGGCCTCAGAGAAATGTTTGAGGATCGCATTGATCATGAAATCAATCTTTGGATGACCTGAAAAGTTGGGATCATCCACGGTGGCTGCTGCGCGCTTAAGCAGCTCCTCAAAAGGCTTTTCTTTGCGGATTGAGTTCACAGCGGACTCAGTCACATCTTCTTCCGTCTCATCTTCCCGCGCGTTGATCAACTTGTCGTAGAAAAGGCGTAGGCCATGCGTTTCCAAGAGACCGAGTGGATGCGCAAGACTAGCTAGATTCTTGAATATCTTTATTAAACCGAAGAAGTAGCCTTTGTTCATGTTGCGAGCCTGCGCAGAATTCCTCCATTCTCCCATTGCTGATATCACGCCGAAAGGAGTAAGGTTTTCGGCATGCGTTTGATAGAATGCTTTAGCAGCGTTCAATTTTTTCAATTGCGGCTCCAAACATTTGCAGTACAATTTCTTCAGCTTAGCCATTTCCGGTGGCAGGGAGAATGTCTGCACATCTAGGTGCCGCCTCTGAATATACTGTCGGATATCAAGGGATTCGTCGGTCCGAATTTCAACCTTGGATATACCTAAAGCGTCGATAACACCTTGAACAGCGTCCACGGTGGAGCCAGGCGTTGCTGTAAGGGCAAGCACGCGGAAACTAGTATTCTCCCTCCGTACGAGTTTCAAAACCTCTCCGTACGCGTACGCACCGGTGGTCCGATGAGCCTCGTCAACCACCAGGCAAACGATCCTTTTCGGATCACAAAGGCCGTTCTTGATGTCATTCTGCATCGTCTGTGGCGTGGTGAAAAATACCCTCCGCTCTTCCCAATACTCTTGACGTAGCGCTTTCGGCACACCGCCAGTCATTGTTGCCGTTTGACTCCGTGGTATTCCGGCAATGGTGAAGCAAGCCTCGATCTGCTGGTGAACGAGAGGTTTGGTGGGGGCCAGGAAGGCGATCTGTCCTTCTGGAGCCCATCGAAACCAATTGAGCATCACCGTGGCCGCGATGAACGTCTTCCCCAAGCCTGTACAGCAAAGGTTTCAGCGGGGCTTCCACCAGAAAAGGCACCACACGCCCTTACGCACCTGTGGGGAGAGCACACAGCACGTTTGACAGCAGCGCCCGGCGCACAATGTTGTACTGGTAGTCGCGGTACGAAATGTTGATTGGGTAGATCCATGTCTTAGCTGCTTCGCGGTCAATCTTGTGATGTGTAGGTTTTTCCTCTTGATATGCCACCGGCCAATTCCCTATCGGTCGCTGCGACTGTCTCTGCGGCTGCCTCTGCGGCTGCCTCTGCGGTTGCCTCTGCGGCTGTCTCTGTTGCTGGGACGAGCTTGGCTCCACCGCCGGGGCACCGAAGAGTGTGGTTTGTCGTAGATTTCCTCGTGGAGGTACGGGAGCTTGTGAGAAGGATGAGAAGTCATTCATCTCGATATCGGCGTCGTCGATAAAGTCGTCAGGTAGGTGGCAGACAGCGCTGGTTGCGGTGCAGTTCGCGCTGGAACTGAACTCTTGTTCGGCTTGTGTGGCAGCAGCTACAAATTCGGAATCATCGATGTCGCTGCCGAAGTTTTCATCGCTGTCCATGGTGGTTTCGAAGGGGAGGGGGGGGGGGGGGGGTTCGGTACAGAAGTAGGAAAACGCGACGCGACTTGTATCCAAATCGGTTGAACTTGCATGGTCTAGAGTTGGTGACACCGTTCGGGTAACATTTTCTCCATGAAGCATCACTCGGATTGCTGAATGATGTCGCTAATGGGCCACGTGATCTGCACGGGTAGACCCTTGGAACTTATGTATGGAGATATAGTCTACCCATCTGAAGGCTTACACATCGGCCGTTGGGAGCTGGGGGTTTTTCAACTCAAGCTGCCCGGTTCGGCAAAGGTCTGGGGGCCGGGGCATTAGCATATCGTCCAACTCATGCCCCCCCTCTATAACTTTGTTCTCCTACGAGCCACTCTGTGTAAAAACCATCATGCGGGCTCTATCTACTGGCTGATTAAACAATCCACCGCATCGGGCCAACTACATTGTGATTGGTTGCAATGAAGAGACGATATAGCCTACACTTACAACCACCAACATCAACCGACGGTATGTAGCAATCCTTAAAGTGGCATCGTGGTTCATTGATGCGTCAACCTAACCCGCCAAAATCCGACGACGTCCTAATGCCACCAACCGGAGCTAGTTCATTCATCTACGCATCGCTAGGCTATTCTACAGGAGCAATCGGACCCGCAGGATCAAGCCCCAGTTGCACCATTCTGACGCCCAACTCAAAGAGATAGTCCAAGCTTTCAGCCTGGATCTTCGCTTTCCACACAGTATCGCCCCAGACGTAGCTGCTGTATTGTCAGATAAAACGCCTTTACTGGCCGCAAAGAGGGTGACATACAGTCCGTGCCTTCGCACCAGTACCGCGCAGGTATCCGGGTACTCCTCAATGGCCTTCTCCAAGCTGCCCCTCAAGTCCTCCTCGCTGTGTGGATCTCAGCAGATTGTACGAAAGGACTACGACAAAATCACTCACTGTGCAGTGTTCTCGATGATAGGAATCGTCAAGGTATCGAAGTACCCCATGTACCCACCAGTGTACGGCCTAGGAATAGCCTTAATCTGCTCGATGTTCGCGATCGACCAGGTCCTCCCTTTCGTGAGCAAGGTACACAGGACCGCGGCCTGGGAATGAGTATGGATGCACGCCCCCGCACCACGCTTGGTGAACGCCGCCATGAACAGCGGCGTGCACGCGGAAGGCTTCAGGTCAACGGGCTTGCGGAGGTAGGTCTGCGTAGGGTAGTCTATGACGAACATGTTGGTCGGCTGTAGTCGCTCCTTTTGGACGCCCGACGGCGCGAGGAAGATGTGGTCATGGTCGAGGGTGCGTTCGCGAATAGATACGCCTCCACCTGTACCAGAGACCTAAAAACTGGCCATCAAAATTGGTTGGGTACCAGTGCGGGGTGGGAAAGGTACCCAGCCGAGAGTGTAGAAGTTACGGCAGAGACTGCAGATCTGCGGCACTGTGAGCTTGGAGGCTGGCGGCCGTGGAAGCGAAGGAGAGTACCAGGTTCGCGGGGTGATTTGGGTCCGGAGTGACAGGTTAGCTCGAGAAGCGGCCAAATGAAGCACGATGAGAACGGCCTACCATGGGAGCGAACCAAAGCCTCGGAATCGAGTTCGGCAGACATGGCGATGACGAGGATGAAAAGTTTTTGGCGGGGTTAAGATACCATACTAGCTCACTTAAGAGGCCCACTTTTAAGCGCCGTAATAGCCGAGCTAGTGCGGTTATGGCTAGCGCTCTTGGCATTTTCTAACATCACGTGAATGGGATTTCGGGTGAATGAACTCCCCCAGTCCTATCTCGTTTGGGACGACCACTACCAGAGGATGTATATTTGGATATGCGATAAAGAAATTGGGAGGTCACTGCTATTGGTAAACCAGAAGCCATGGCAGTACAACCCGCCTCTGTTCTCGAGTGTTCAGTACCACTTGTACATAAACGACCATGGACTCTCGGTACTGTTCTCTCGAAGAGTTAGCTGGCAGCCTCAAACCAGACATTACTGCCTGAAATTCAAGCGTCTAGATACCAGGTCCCCGTAAGCAGCCGATTCCGGCAGTACTACCAGCAGCAGCAACACCTTGACACGCCAAACATGCCCAGACGATGGAGTTCGAGCTGGGAGTTCTCTCTTGAGCCTACCACGCACGGGTGAACATCCGGCGCGCTCAATTTTATGCACATGCTAGAACTCTCCACCCTGCCAACGAAAGCCATACTCAATTCCGTCGTTCTCATCAGATTCCTCTGCGTCAGTAATTTGTGGGAGTTTCACTACCGTATTATGGCACTTATAAGGTACACCTTATAAACGCCAGTGCTATGCCATGGCGCGCTAGACCGCTTAGGGTTAGCGCGCGGATTTTTTTTTTTTCCAACATCAGGTGATCAGCCCAGCGAGCTGAATATGGGATGCTCTGTCTGGCGCGGCCTTCGGTATGCGTGGTGGTCTTCCGTTCCGCTCGGCGTGGCATACGCGGCGGTGTTCTGCTCTGCCTGGCGCGGCCTGGTACACGGTATCTCAACAGTTAGAAAGAAAAATGCAGCTATCAATCATCGACGACCAAGCATCAAGCTCTACGCAGCCGGTAGGACTCCTCACAGATATCTTCTTGCAAGCTTCTTTACGGCCGACTGCCCGTCGATATATCATTCAACATACCATTTAAGGATATGCTGAAGGAAGAGATCGACAAGGAATTTGAACGGGCAGACAACAATATGAATCCAGATGACATCACGGAAAAGAGCGCAGTGGGGGAGATGAGAATTGTGATGACGAAGTGTGTCGGCGAGGCTTGGGAGAAGTTCTGTCGGGAGAAGAGGGAGGTTATCATTCGAAACCCCCGTTGCATCGGCGCCTCTCTACCTATCGATGGGTCATCTGACGGCGAGATATCCACCAAAGCTACCAACTCCCAACCTGATGACCGCTCTCAAGAACTGGAAGACTCGAGGAGCACCTACGGCAGAGGAAGACGTAACGAGTAGCAACGACACCTCGGAAGACTCATTGTCATCAGACGACGAATTCGATGATGAAGGCCAGCCTTTAGTATCTGCTGCAACTCGAGGTAAAGCCAGGACGCGCGGTGTGTCTGGCTATGCAGGGCGGGCTGTGCGAGTTGGGGACGTGGCCGTGGTAAGAACCTAAATTCCGGTCACCTGGCACCATCCACCACTGTGGTCATAGATGGCGACTTACTCTCAAACCCATCCCCAGCCGCACCACGAGCCACAGCACCAGCCGCACGCTGCGCCGTAGCCCAGAGCTGGCCGCACCAACAGCAGTAGGAACTCGGCGAAGTGCTAGGCTGGTAGGAAAACCTCAACGCAGTCATGTTATTTAACCCTTTGCCCTTTTGGTGCTCATTCCCTACACTTTGGGTTGGGGTGACCCCGAAGTGCTCGCGACCAACCTGCTCCCCCAACCCTGCCGATTTTGATACTGCGCTTGTGCGAATTAGCGCTAGTGAGGCGGATGCGCGCCAAGATGGCGCCGGGACGGCCAAACCGCGCCAAGACATGCCGCCGAAAAAAAGGGTGCCTCTTAAGTGAGTTAACTATTACGTTAATGTGTGTAACCAACTCCACTTTTAGTCGGTAAAATCTACATGGCGCCATAGTCCCTGGGGCATCAAAAACGATATATAGCGACGTCGACAGGACTCGAACCTGTGCGGGCGAACCCAAGAGATTTCTAATCTCTCGCCTTAACCACTCGGCCACAACGCCTACTGATGACAACCTTTAAATTTAAAGTCAAGGTACTGTACACACCTACCGTATTGCTGGCACATCACCGAACACCCAATGGTGGGACATACTCTCTAAAAGTAGACTGCACGATGTATGGCTTTCCTCTCAGCCTGTGTAGATCCTCCAATCCAAAGAAACGATTGACCCTTGGAAAACGGGAATCCTCAATCACCATTCACAGTGCACATTCCAACCGAACGGACAAGGAAATCCGTGGAATCGGACGATATTGGCTGATTGCTATTTAAACAGAAGACGATTAGTTAACACTAAGGTCAAGACCTACTATCAGTAGCGGTGTTGGGTTACACTCCATCCGCCCACTTCACCAGATAATACGAGCCGGATGCCTCGGGCCGGCAGAGACCTGCCGTTTAGATCGTATCCAGTGCAACATCGCGATAACTACTTCCATTTAGAGGCACGCTTTTCTGGGGAGACTGCTGTGCAACTTGTAGGAAAATCTTTCCTGGTTTGGGTAGGGAATAATAACCATGCGTCGGACACGACGAACTCGTGGACAGTGGCGCACGGGACGAGTGTTGGTTTCGCTGGTCGAGCCGATGGAATTCCTTGCGGCCACATGGGGGAATACGAGTTGTGGAGTGAGAACGCTTCCGGACTGTGCCGGGGCGGATGGAGACTCAGTTAGGTAACCCCGCTCGTAACATATAAATCTCTGGTTGTGGGCAAGACTCAAAGGGTTTTTTTTTCTTCACCACAGGCCAAACTCAGAAATGAAGCTTCCGATTATCTTCACCCTCTTCACCCTGCTCCTCGCCACAGTCTTCGCTCGGGAAAAACAGTGCACCCCCGGCAGTTGCAGATACCGCACCTTCCGTCTGCGTGCCGACACTCGCGCTCCGGCACCTATCAACACCTTCGGCTACCTCGACTGGCGCCTCGGCTGGTACGCCATGCCCGAGCGGAACTACCGCGGGTACATCGAGCCGTACGGGAACCGCACCGACCCCTCGCAGGCGGGGTGGGGGAAGCTCCACGATGCATCAGCGCCGGAAAGTATTCTGTATGCGCCCACCAGCCCCCATCTCCGTGCATATCAGAGCTTCGATGCGGTCGAGCGAGAGAGGGAGAGAACTAATACACCCGGCGGTAGTTGGTTTCGGCCCACCCACGGAACACCGATGTACTACGTCTTCAACGGCGACCCACAGACTGACACCACCCCGGCATTGACTCTGTGGGATAGTTTTTCTGTCATCCGAGGTGCTGACGGACGCAACTGGCTGGGCTATGGGCTGTCTACTGGCAGCTGGATGGGCTGTCGGAGCGGTAACGATTGGAGGCTGTATTGGTGAGTTTCTTCTGCCGTCCGTGCAGTGGAGCCTGTTGCTGACTAGAGCACTAGGGGCCCGCAAGTGGGTCCGCCGCAGTGCTCGGTCAACTTTGGCCTCGAAGTTATATACGACCGCCGTTCTGTGTGTGCTTGATCACGGCCCTTGGCTGCTGAACAAGAACCCATGCCGTCCAAGCACTGGTATGGGTGGGGTTTATGTCTCTGATGATTGATGATTGTGAAAACACCTCCTTGTTGTCTTTCGGGGATCAGTGCTAGTGTATCGTAGGGGCAGCATAGGGCAAGGAACATACGGAAATACCATAACGGTTTGTCTCTGCTTCGGCTGTTTGTTCGTTCTCACGTGATTGGTACCGTAGGCTTTGAACTTTTGGTGTGAACCCTCTTGAATGAACACCTTTTTACACATACCCATCTGACCCGACAACCTCCATGAATAAGCCACGCTGTTAGACAGGTAGTCCGTCTTCCGTGCAGAATCTGGTCGATGCTTGAAGTTCTCAGAGGCGTACCAGCTCATTACCAAGTAGTTCCCGCGATCGAAGATTGAAGCCGTTGTGCGAGGGAGCCGTGTGTCCTTCCCAAGCTCGAATATCCAGTTTCCCCCAAGATGAATAGCTTGGCCGAGACGGAGAGCGCCCTGCGGAGAGCCATTTCGGTTCACGATTTCGCACTCGGCATCTTAGGCCGGACCGCTTTGGTGATGCCATCCGTATGGCAGCCTCGTCGCCCCGTCTGTGGTCTTGTATTTGAGAGTCAATAACCAACGGTGGAGATAATAGTCGCTACCACAAACAACCGCTCACGGACGAACAGGAGATACCCACAGCCGACCCGGTCGTCGCGAGTGCGGTGCTTGTACATTAATGGGCTCTTCGTTTCTGCACATGCCTATATGTAGGTAGATATCTATCCTCTCTGCAGGGACCGAATACCTGTAGGGACCGAATATGAATACCTGCAGGGACCGATTACCTGCAGGCCATATCTCGATGCAGCATTCATTAACTCTTGGGTGGGGGCATAGTTGATCGCTTTATCCACCAATAAACCCATCGCATACCATCCAACAACGACGCTGCCAGCCCCCCCACATCGCAGTGACGAAGGCAGGTCTTCCTTGTAGACCCAACATCCGAAACCTCTCCGACTATTGGGTATGCTTCCAGGGCATGAGATGGTCATGTCCTGATCCCTTAACGAGGTACAGACCACACACACGTGACAAACTTTGCAGAAGTGCGGTTTTTTTTTTCACGTACTCGCTTTTCCCAACGGGCATCGCCACAGCATTTGAGTCGAGCGACTCCCCTCCTGTGCAGCGTCAGATTATTCTCGACCATCCGAAAGCAATAGGCACCATACCTGCAAAGAGCGCTCCACTTCGAAGACGTTGCCGTCTCAGATACGGCCACCTGCGATACTCGCCGGGTGTTCAAGAACGCCGTCCGCGTGCTATTGGGCATCGGCGTTAACTTGCGTTTTGGTTGACAGGTTTGGATTTTGTACTCGAGTAAGTGGTACCCCTTCTAAGCGCTGCAGCGCTAGCGGGCGGCAGTGACCCACCACCGTCATCGGGAAGCCTACCCTCGAATTTCAGTGCTCGAAAGCATGAAGCTCAGAAGAGCCCGTGGCCCGGCACCGGAAGGCGTATGTCACACAGAAACGACTCGAGACGAACGATACAGATCATTGCATTGCAACAGAAAGCACAATGGGGCTGGGTAAAGATAGCGAAAGAGCTCGAGGCCGACAGGAGCACGGCGAGAGGGATTTATTAGCGCTACCAGAAGTATGGCACTTCTTCGAATCGAAAACTATCCAGCAGACCTCCGATACCTCTTCGACGCAGCGGAGAAAGCCCGCCTCCTAGCCTCCCGTTACCCGCGATGTCAATACTCGACGTCTTAGTTGGGAAGAGATCTGTACCGAGATAGATGAAGCCTGCTATCCAAAGCAGTTCGGGATGCGATGAATTTTATGGGATATCGGTCCCGAGAAGAAAGGTCGATGTCAATCCTGATAACAGACTGGAACGAGCCGCCTGGTGTCAGGCCAGGCTACATTGGACTAAGGAGGAGTGGAAGCGAGTCATTTGGACATTTGAATACTCCTCCCCCACTGCAGAATGTGGTAACCGTCCGTGAGTTATCCTTAAAGCTGGCGGGGATGATCACCCTGACTACGCCGACGTATAACTTCCACTTCGGAGGCCAATCGAAGATGGTGTGGAGTGCCTTCTGCGGTACAACGAAGTCCGACCTTGTCTTTGTGCCTGGCAAAGCGAAGGTTAGTTCCACGATCTTTGTGCGGAGGATTATGCAACCAGCACTGCTGCCTTTTTGGCAACATTGCTGTGAGGAGTACGGATGGACCATTGCTACGAAAGACAACGCTCCAGGGCATAAGGGGTGAGCTAAGGACTATAGAGACTTGCGTGGGATGGAGGTTTTAGAGTGGCTAGCAGAATACCCGGACCTGAATCCGATGGAGGCGTGTCAGAGGGATATAGTGACGGAGCTGGAGAAGGTGTGTGGACGAGTATCAGATGTTGAGGCGTTGGAAACGATGTTGTGTATTACTTGGAGATATTACAGAGGAGCGATTAACATATAGATTGGTGGAAAGTATGCCTACTAGGCTGCAAGCGCTGATCAAAACTGGAGGGGCCAACACCATATTGATGTGCGACTGTTTTCGCTCATACAGAACGTTCACTAACGATCACTTGCTTTTCTGTATTTAGTTTGCCGGTTCTCGCTGAACGCTCGTCTCCGAAAACCCGGTATTTTCATCCTGTCCGACTTGGGTACAGAACTCGTCGTAAAACCTCTGAGAATAGACTCGGGAGTCAGTTCTCCAAAAGTGGTTTTAAGGCTTGTCTTCCATTAGCCTTGTACCGACTGCCCCGGGCTAGAACCGGCCATCTAACCAGCATATTGGCTGTAAGGCCATATGGCGGCGGACGGTGGGGTTTTTGGTTACTTACTGCCATGGAGAGGTATAGCCGACGCTCTATATAAGAGAACGATCGGGACCGGGGAAATTTTCTTATAAAGAGATTTCTCTTAAATGAATTGGCTTGGCATCGAGTGATATTTGTTGGCCTTGTATAAACCCTCAGACGAACTTCACGTACACGGTGTATCCAGCCATATCTCCACCAGTTTTGCTCCGTTTCCTTCGAGAAAAAGCACAAAGCAGTGGTATATAGATAATCTCAGCCGATAAGCGGCTGGCGATCTGTGGTGCTAATATGCAATCCTAGAAAATGTCCTCCGCTACATTTCTAACAAAGCCATATCTTCTCCAGTTCTATCGAGTAAGGACAAAGAAATGACCGTGGTATATAGGGTGGTGCCAAGCCGCTGGCGCTCCATGGTGTTGATTCAGATGTGAGCTGGTGCCGAGTTGGATCAACGGGTTGATACCATGTACGAACGTACTAATCAGTTGTTTGGTGGGGAGTTTTGGCACATGAAGGTCTGACGACCGCCAGGCTACGCTAATTTTTTCCCTAACCCTCGCTCTCTATAAGAGATTCCATACAAAAAACGTCTGGACCTGGACTTTATCTCTTATGGAGCGAATTCTCTTATAAAGAGTTCTTTTATATAGCGCGTCGACTATATTAACATAGGATGGATCCATGGACCCATTTGAACATCGTCCAATTGTGCTTGGAAATTGCAACCGTCCTGCAGTGGGATTTCTTCCTCGTAGAAGATGTTTTGTATCATTGTATCTAGGAATACTAACTTTGAAGGATGCTGTACCTTATGAGCCCGAAACCCGCGGCGAAGGCGTTCGTTGCGCGCACGTACAAGGAAAGAAGTCTCCAGAGATAAATCGAGACTGCGTATTTGCCAACGCTAGATGCTTCACAGCATTGCATCGAGGCGTCGGAGCCGATTATTTGGCCTGCAGTATATATACATGTAGGTAGTTATCCCCCCAAACGAGTCAGCAGAATACGGTGTTTGGATTGCTGGGTACTTAGTTACACCCATGCTAGGCGGTGATATCTGTCAACAGCCGTATTCTGTACATACTAGATAGTACATTCTTTTCGCTTTTGGCGCTTTCAACCAGTGAACGTGATATCTTGGCGGTCACATAACGCTCTGCCGCAGAGTCGAACACGAGCACCGCGAGCTCGCTGGAGATCCCTAAGGAGCCTCGGCGCTCCTCGGCGCCGCAGTGCTAGCGACTTCCGCTGTATGCAGCCAACGGTATTCGTTCCTGCGGCTAATACATCAATCCCGTAAGTGGGCAGCTGGGTATTGCGCAGTAACCGGTGGTCGGCATTCGACGGCACATACATTTGATTTTGGAAAAGACTGGGGAATGATTTGGTATACGTGGTCCTGTCGGTCGCCACTATTGCGGCTACGGCCCTTCAATTTCACACGAAGAGGATACTCCCCCCCCAGCAAGACTGCGGAACAACCATACATTTGTCGAAGACAGCTGATTCCCCTCGTCGGAGTACCTGGACTGTCATATGAGCTCAGCTTCAACGAAGCATTGACATGCTAGGTAGCGTAGCCCGGATTATAAAAAGAATTCGGAATCTCACGATCCATCTAGAATCTTCTACGATGCCGCGTGCCAGCCAGTGAAGCCAGGGCTGTCGCCACATATGTCTTCCTTGTTTCGGATCACGTTACGGAACCCTGAGATAGCGTAGTACAGATGGAAATGGTAAAGTGGCCTCTTTCCGGTCGCTCGGCGTCTAAACCTAAAGCGCTGAATCTCCAAAGTGTCCTCATCACTGACAAAACCCAACACAAGCTCCCTCAACCTCTGAGAGTTCTTGGTTCCCGCAACAACTCTGTTCATCTCACTCCTCTCCCCACGCCCACACACAAAAACAAAAAAGAAACTCTAGGAAACGGTTCCCTCTACCACTCTACACCTATTACTGACCTCCTACCGTTCTTTGTTCGAAACCTCTTCTTTACCTATCTGAAGCTCTTCTATACCCGTATACAACATGCGTTTCGCTCGGAATGTGGCCTTTGGTCTGTTCTCTGTCGCCCTCGTGGGTTTCGGCAACTTTGCTGTCGCCGACGAGTTCGACGATGTTCTCGGTGACGCTGCATCGTCTTCCACATCAACCATGGCGACCACGTCGACAGTCGCAATTGTGAAACCTACCTTCTCTGTAAGCTCGCCCCAATAGCAGAATCTGCAGCAACAATTGTTCCAACGCGTGCATGCGCACGCACCCTCGCGCTCTTGTGCTGATGAGACATCCCTTCCCCGCCTCTAGCCACTAGCCATCGCCGCGCCCTTCTACGAACAGTTTACCGAGGACTGGGAATCCCGGTGGAAGGTCAGCCATGCCAAAAAGGAACTGAAGGATAAGGATGCTGCGGAGGAGTGGGCCTACGTCGGACAGTGGTCTGTCGAGGAGCCTACTGAGCTTAAGGGTATCGAGGGAGACAAAGGACTGGGTAAGTTGCATACTCTGAACCGTCGCCTGGCCTGGAGCGATTAAGCTGATCCGTTGCGATCTAGTTGTGAAGAACGCTGCCGCTCACCACGCCATCTCCGCAAAGTTCGGCAAGCCGATTGACAATACTGGCAAGACCCTGGTTGTTCAGTACGAAGTCAAGCTTCAGAATGGTCTCGAGTGCGGCGGTGCCTACCTTAAGCTCCTTAAGGAGAATGCCGATCTTCATGCCGAGGAGTTCTCCAATGCCTCGCCCTACGTGATCATGTTCGGGCCCGACAAGTGTGGTGCCACCAACAAGGTCCACTTCATCTTCAAGCACAAGAACCCCAAGACCGGCGAGTATGAGGAGAAGCACCTCGTCACTCCCCCGATGGCCAAGATTACCAAGCAGTCCACCCTGTACACCCTGATCGTCAAGCCCGACCAGACCTTCGACGTCCGTATTGACGGCAAGAGCGTCAAGAGCGGCAGCCTTCTCGAGGACTTCAAGCCGGCGGTCAACCCTCCCACCGAGATTGAGGATACCGAGGATAAGAAACCTGAGGACTGGGTTGACACCCCCAAGATTGTCGACCCTGCCGCCAAGAAGCCCGAGGACTGGGACGAAGATGCACCCTACGAGATTATCGATGAGGATGCTGTCAAGCCTGAGGATTGGCTGGAGGATGAGCCCGAGTTCATCCCCGATCCTGAGGCCAAGAAGCCCGAGGATTGGGACGACGAGGAGGATGGCGACTGGATCCCCCCCACTGTTGCCAACCCCAAGTGCGAGGAGGGCAGTGGATGTGGCAAGTGGGAGAAGCCTATGAAGTCCAACCCTGCTTATAAAGGCAAGTGGACCGCCCCCCTGATCGACAATCCCGCCTACAAGGGACCTTGGTCGCCTCGCAAGATTGCCAACCCCAACTACTTCGAGGACAAGCAACCTTCCAACTTCGAGCCTATCGGTGCCGTCGGATTTGAGCTGTGGACCATGACCAAGGATATTCTTTTCGACAACATCTACGTCGGCCATTCGGTCGAGGATGCCGAGAAGCTTCAGAAGAAGACCTTCGACATCAAGAAGGCTGTCGAAATCGAAGAGGAAGCCGCTACCGCTCCCAAAGTTCCCGAGCCCCCCAAGGAGATCGGCAACTTCCAGGAAGACCCGGTGGCGTTCATCAAGGCTAAGGTTGAGCCTTTCATTGCCGCTGCCAAGCGTGACCCTATCGGAGCGATCAAAGCCTTCCCCGATGTCGCTGGTGTCATGGCCGCTATCGCTGGTACCATCCTGGCCCTCCTCATTGGGCTGCTCACCGCTGCCTCCAAGCCCACCACCGTCAAGAAGGTCACCGGCGCGCCCACCGCTACGAAGACCGAAGCCGCCTCCACCAATACAGGTTCCTCGAGCGAGACCGAGAAACCCAAGGCCTCCCGGCGATCTTCGAAGAAGGCTTAACCGTGGGATTTTTTCGGGACAAAGGCGAGTTTGTAAATTAGATTGGAGTGGAGAGTTAAAGCCTTTCGGACCGAGGTTTAATTTTTGCCCCTTGGGTGTGTGGAACTGGGGAAATGATGTCTACGAAGAAGGGGAGAGGGAGGTTTGTTTTCAGATTTCTTAACTTTGTCCTTTGTCTTTTTACTTTTCTTTTCTTTTGCTGGGTGTTCTGTTTTTGTCAAGGGTCCTTTTCGTTCTTCTGTGCTTTTGTAGCTTTAGGTTCCTTGCGTTGCGGTCATCCTCCTCCGTACTTCTTAACCGTTAGGGGTTCTAAAAAAGTGATCTTTGCTTTACGTAAGTACCCTGAGGGTTCTATCGATGCGATTTCCCGTGCGATGCGCAAAGGCGGAGTGGGTGCGTGAACACTTCTGCATTCGGGCCGAGTCTGTTGCACTCGATATCACTCGCGTATTTTCACAGCAAACTGTGGGCGATAGGAAACAACGACTGGGCCATGGGTCACGATCTTCACGGACGCCTAGGCCGCCCATCAAGCGCATGGCCTCGGAGGAATGTAGCCCCGGCCGGATTTACGCGATCCAGGCCAGGAAGTAGTACATCGCGACGCTTCGGAGAGCGAGGCCGGATATTGCCACCGAGATCTGATGGTGCCCAGCCCACAAGGGAGACTCGGGGGAACGAGAAGGCCGATGACGGTGAGTAGGGCCAAGCGCGCGGCGGAAGAGCCAGACGCCCGGGGGGGGGTGGAATGGCTACGGTACTCGGATCGGTTCGGAGTGCGGCAGATGCGCGCCTGCACACCTTGCCGAACCAAGCAGGGCCGGACGGGGACGGTGGCCGGTAGTGAGTTCCAAGTGGCTTGGCTCTATCTAGGTTCTGCCCAGCTGAAGACAGGCCACTGCCTCGCCAGCCAGTAACTACCCGAAACGGACGGGGGGAACCAGCCCACTGCCAACGTGCTGCCGGTGCCCATATCTATCCATCTATCTATGTACAAGACACAGACGCGCGCGAGCACGTTTTCAAAAAAAACTGCCCCCCCCCCCCCCCCCCCCCCCCCCCCCCCCCCCCGGCGGGGGGGGAGTGGGGGGCGGGGGGGGGGGGGGGGGGGGGGGGGGAGTGATGAGGTCGTCGACGCAGCAAA
>Ga0307516_10001012_pt1 | contig 38961 bp, 36 predicted proteins | sample 19_EM_MG_FD_203310 | JGI IMG/M metagenome (GOLD analysis project Ga0307516, IMG submission 203310) | Populus trichocarpa ectomycorrhiza microbial communities from riparian zone in the Pacific Northwest, United States - 19_EM | ecosystem: Host-associated > Plants > Roots > Unclassified | place... | reverse complement strand
GCAAATAGGTTATTAGCCTAGGTCAAAGCTAAAGAATACAGTTTGTACAATAGGGTTTATATACTAATGGGTCTGGCACACAGACCAAGTCGATCAGTAAGCAGTGTAAGCGGAAATGAGTAAGTCCACACAGTAAAGCTGAGTAATCGTGGGAGAAATAGTTCAAAAGGGGAAACTCCACAGTCAAGCTGACTGAGAGCGCAGTAAGTGTGTCATATAAGATGAGTCGAAAGCGATCGGGTCAGAGCGATGAGTAAAAGAGATGTGGTCATGGTTCAGAGTAAGTAAAATTGTAACACTTATGCCCCTCAAGTCCTGCCTTTTCTGCAACAGAGAATGTTCCATTGGATCCTCACCAGGATCATTGCCATGCAAAACCAACGTTCAAGCATCAAGCATGTGTGGTCAGCTCGGTGTTTCCTGGCAGCCCTCTTCGCAACTGCTGGACTTGCAGCACCACTTGCGGTGGACCCTCGTGAGGGTACACTCAGCTATGTCAGTTTGCCACACTCTCCTTACCAGCCAGAGCCATCATCAACTTTTCCACCAATCCTTACTAGGGTCTGCGCAACGTCACATACAATCCCACTCATTTCAACACCGAACGGGAATTCCAATACGGAGGCCCCGATGCCCGTGCACCTACGCGCAAAGCTGCAGCAATTGATAAGATCACAATAACACCCAAAAGGACTAAATCATCACTGCCCAAAAGCCCCCCCGAGCCTCTCCACGAAGAAATCGGAGGAGAACTCAACCCTCCTGAGCCAGATAAAGCCCTCTTCTGGTCTGGTCCGAAGGAAAAATCGTACGAAGCCCCTGCGGATGCCAAGGCCAGATCCACATGTTGGATTTCCGTACCTATGCGAGCGTGCGCAATGCATTGCCCGCACCCTTCCTTTTTTAGGTTCTTCCTTTGTCATGCTTACCTCGTCATTCTAGGTACCATTTATATTGTTCTCCGTGCTATATAAGTAGTCTAGCTACATATTGTACCTCATCCGTTTGCCTCTCAAGCTCACCGAGGCCAAACGTTAATACCATCTTCGTATGTTTTCATCGTCGTCCGTCGCATCGCATCGCTTATCCCAACACCACAGGCCTCCAGGTCATCAAAGACCTATGGAAGGACCCCACTTATCCTGGGCAGCATGCAATGAACCTCAAGTTCGGGGAGCAAGTGTCCCATATCGTGGCCGAATCCACGTCAGGAAAAGTTCACGTCCTCCTTTCGAAGACGGAAGAGCCACGTAAGGATTCGATTTGGTCGACAATAGAGCGTCCGGCGTTGGAGAAGAATCCCAAGGTGTCGCAGATCGTGAGGTTGAATCTTGAGGAGCTTACGGAGGAGGTGATTTACCAGGCGTCGGGTGTGTTCGCGTTTTTTAAGTTTTCGTTCCGCCCTGAGTATCTCTATGGTTGTCCAGGTTCGAAGCCATGACGTATCTCTAATGGAGGTGCCATAACTACAGCAGCGATGTGATGAGACACCGGAATTTACGAGCATGTGCTCGCACGATCTTTTGTTACATCGCTACGTTACCATATATACGTGTGATTCTTTATGTAGTATTTAGGTAGTCATTTCAAGTTTGTACTATCGAAACTGACACCGTTCAAGGGCCTTAGCAAACACTTCCCCATTTTCGCCCTCGTCGATTTCCCCAACACAATGAACATAAGCAATGGGATGCAAGAGCGAATCATGATCACACCCATCTGCACGATCCATTTATGTTATTTTGTAAAGCAAGATCTTGAACCAGTGAAATACACACAATAGGTACTACTACTACTGTTATATTCTGTCAGCTGATGTACAAACATTCCTCCACAGCAATCGTCGCTTCCAGTGTTCCTGCACCACATACATAGCTCACTTTTACTTTGACTAGACAAATTTGAATCTCGAAGCAATCGCCAGATAAGAAACACAACGAGAAACTGAGTATTAAATATATATGACTATCGATTAATCCTCACGTTGCTTCTTATATAATTATGTAAAGACCCGCAGTAAAACCTGCATATGTCGTCCCTCGTATAACACGATTCAATTCGAAACTTTGTCCTTATGACAAAAATCCCTGTCGAAGGTTCCGCCGACGTCCCATGGGACTTTCGTAAGTCAATTCTTCGCCTAGGTTCATGTGCTGCCAAGCGAACGGTAGGCGATGGCCAAAGTACAAAATACAAATAAAACAGAACATTTACACCATAGAGCGCTCTTCAAAGTTTCGCTTAGTACTTTCACGACGTTATCATGGCCCTGCTCTGTTGCCAAGTCCAGCGCGGTCCTTCCCAAAGTATTCTTTAACCACGGATCTGCACCCCTATCTAATAACAACCGCACGGCCTCTACCTGGCCAATCCGCGCAGCCTCATGCAACGCGGTTCCAAGCCCGATCTCCCTCTCCCTACGAAGCATCTCCTCGTAATCCGGAATCTCATTCACGTCGACCCCCTTTCCGAGGAGATGCTCAATCATATCCGTCCTCCCAAAATACGCCGCGGTCTTGAGCGCGTTTGTGTTCTGCAGCTTTGCGCCGTAGCTTATGAGTTCGTCGACGTCCTCGGTAGATGCGTGGAGGACGGCTAGATCAAGGACAGAGGCGGCGCCGGCGCCGTTGAGGTTCGGGTCGGCGCCCCGGGCGAGGAGGAAGGACAGGATCGGAGTAGGGCTGCCGAGTGCGAGGGTCAGCACGCCGCCTGCGTGGCCCCGGGAAGAGTTGATGTCCCAGCCGGAGTTGGTGAAGGCTTCGAGGATGGATATGGTATCGGAGGGAGAAAGAGAGGGGGAGAAGGCGGCTTCCACGCAACCACGATCGATGATTGCGCCATTTTGGAGGAGGAAAGTGATGGTTGCGGGGTGGGGGTGCTCTAAGGCGAGGGGAAGAAGGTCGTCCAGCGGGGGTGGGGTGGAGGGGTGGAGGGATCTCCAGTGTGAGATGAGGGATTGGAGGGCTGAGATGTCGCCGGTGCGGGCCGCGGCGGCGAATGCTGTAGGGACGATGGAAGAAGGGGTTGTCATCGTCGAATGACTAGAGAGTCTATGTTTGGCGTATGACGAGCCATCGGCATCTTCGAATTCGCACGCATCGATGTTCGGGCGATGCCAGACGATGCGGTCGTGCTCCGGACGCTGCGTGCAGACCGCCAAATTCAGGCAGCATGGCGAGGTGAACTTTCGTGGCATTCTACTCCGATGACAACCAGTCCCTTGTTTTCTTTTTTCTTCCTTGTAACTGACTTTACCCCTTGGAGCCCCTTGGTATGCACTTATTGGGACATTTTTACCTGTCCTCGCGGCAGTACCGCGACTTACACCACCTTTCTCCACAACCTACTTATCAGAAATCAAAGTGAAAGATCTGTGCAAAGTCTGCTGACTGGTGCTGAGTGGTCCACCATGCACACTGCACAGCATCGCGTTTCACTATGTACCTTGCGACGGGTCCGACAACCCGGGGGGAACTTGGTTGGTGGAACGATCAAAGCGCCGCCGGTTCGCCTCTCCGTCTAGCAATACCATAAACCTGGAATTGAAAGATGACGCGCAGCGTATAGCCTGGTATCTTGTCCTTTTTACATTTTCGATCCCACTCATGATGTGATCCAGTGCATTTATTCCCTTGTGACACGCATGCATCGTAGGAGGCTCGTCAGGTCTCCCGGTAGACTCACAAGACACGTTCCCTCGTTGCTATGTATTTCAAGGCCAGTTACCATCCCTTTCATTTGTAAGTAGGTAGGTGATATATACCCTCACTACGGGTTTGAAATCGCTCCAATCGATAAGAGATCCGGTTGATTGACGCAACTGCTCATCGTCTCCTTTCAGCACAGATCTCTTCGAACATGATAGCTCCTGTATCGATTCAGGACATCATGTCAAGGCAACCAAGATTCTGGTGAACTCAGACTGATGCCAGTTCGCCCTACGGGCGAGCCCCCCATACGGAGGTTTGGATCAGGCACCAAAAAGTCCCGTTGGGTGCGGTGGTTTAAAAACCAGTGTCTGCTCATTTCATCTATGTTCAGACTGGTCTCCTTCTTATCCTCCACCTCGAGCTGGCTCAAAGTGGAAGACATTCAAACAGAAAGATAAACAGTGCGTACAAGATTTCTTCCTTTTGTCCAGCTAGATTTTCACCATTCGTGCAGTCGCTATTACGTCTTAACGATGCGCTTCGTCTCATTTATCATAACCGCCTCCTTCTCGGTAGCCGCGCTTGCGGCGCCGCTCGCGATTGATCGTCGTGAACATTCCCCTACCTACGTCAGCCTCTTCCTCTCTTTCTTACGTCTAGATTCTTCATCGAGTACTCGATCCCTCAGGGAGTGCGCGACGTCAGTGACCGTCCTCCATATTTAAGGGGACGAGAAAACGAATACGACGGCCTCGTCCCTCGCGCAACGGTGAAGCTGAACACCGTGGCCACTGTGGTCGGCAAGCTCGCCATTGCTGAGGCAAAGGCCCAAGGCAGACCCACCTCCCGGACCCCGACACCTCCCACTCCCTCTGAAGAAGAAATCGGAGCGCATCTTAATATTCCAACACGCAGCAAAACCCTCTTTTGGTCTGGTCCTCCCAAAGGGCCACCATACCAACAGCCCGCGACTGAATTGGCCAAAGCCAAGGACTTCCAAGTCCTTGGAGACCTCTGGACAGATTCCCGGTACCCCGACCGCTATTCCAAGAAGCCGCATTTCTGGGACAAAGCATCCAAGGTCCTGGCCGACACAACGTCTGGGGTGGCGCGGGTCGTTCTTCCAAAGAAGGAAGAGCCGCATCCCGGTTCGGTCTGGCAGAAGACAGAGTTTCCGGCTTTGAAGCGGAATCAGAAAGTGACGCAGGTCGTAAAGTTGAATTTCGAGGATAAACAAGAGGAGGTGATTCACCAAGCTGGTGCGTTTGCGCTTTTCTTTTCCGTTTTCTCCCCTCGGTTTCTTCTTTTTAACCTGGATGGTTTTGCTTATTTCGCAAGGTCTTCGAGGCAATTCAAAGTCAAAGTCACCGTCACCGCCTGCCGTAAAAAATTCGCAGTCTAAAGGAAGGAAAGCGCCTCTCAACCCTCCCAAGCCCGAGAAATCCAGGAAGCGTGTTCACTCTGAGGTCTCGACCGATACGACGTCTGGGAAGGCGCAGGTTCCCCTTCCAGTGATGGCCAATTTCCCTAACGACCAGTCAGGGCAGAAACAGAAGGTGAGGAAGACTGCGAAGGGGAATCAGGAGATTATTCACCAGGCTGGTGCGTTTGTGTCTCTCGCTGTCGTCTTTTCCGTGAACGAGATGGTTGCTTATTATTATATATGGTCCTATAGGTTCAGGACAAAAAAAGCCAGAGTCCCCGTCAAGCAAGTCCGCCGTAACACATTCGCAGTATGGTGGAATAAAAGCACCTCTCCACCCTCCTGAGCCTGACAAATCCCGCGGCTACAAGAAGCGCGTATTTTCAGAGGTCTCAGTTCATACGACGCCTGGGACGGCGCAGGTTCCCCCTCAAGGCCGATTGGAGCGGCAACCAAAGGTGAGGAAGACTGCGAAGGAGAATCCTCAGCATATTCAGTAGATGACTCACCAGGCTGGTGCGTTTGCGTTTTCGTTCTCGTTTTCGTCTTCTTCCCTTTCTTTCTATCCTCCCCCCCCTTTTATATATCCGGAGGGGTTGTACTCATTCTACACGGACCTATAGGTTCGGGTGTGTCCAAGCCATAATCACCATCAACATCACTGCCGGCGCTGTAACAATAAGATTATTTTGTATGTACTAAATAGTAAACGAGGTAGTGATGGATGGAACTCATGTAACATTAGAGTGAACACCCGCGAACAGTATCGTACAGAACTTCCAAGAGAACTTCCGAGGTTTGTTGCTTCGACACCATCGACACCAAAAATCCTTGGACCCGGAATGCATGTTCATGAATTCATTCTCAAGTATGGGGGGAAGTGTTACCAGGCAACAGAACGTTAGAAACTGCAGATTACGGGATGTTGACGTTGTCCCGAGGTCCGGACCGTGATCAGGCTGCTCTGACGACAATTCATAATGATCTTTGAGATTGATTGAACCCGCAAACATTCGGCATGGCTACTCATGGCTATCTAAAAAATACAGAGTGAAGTGTGGCCTCGAGTTTCGGAACAGGTCTGTAAAAGGTCCATGTGTACTCCATCTGCTTCGCCTTTTCGGAATTTCTTGCATTCGACTGTGAGCGATACCTCCTCAGGGTGACTTCGACTTGGAGAGATTAAAATAGTGGAAGTGTAATATGATAGCGTCTGCTTGGGGCTACCGGAGCCAGCAGAGGGTATAAGGCACCTCTGCGAAATCAAATGATGTGTCAGTCTCCAAGTTGCTGGCTTCCGAAGGACAAATTGATTTTTACGACCACGTACGGCGGTTTTAAAACAGACTGTTCCAAACTCTGTACAATTTTGGGGAGGGGAATGATCTGTATTAATACTGTAGCGACCGTAGTCTTGCCATTCTTCAAAGGTCTCGACCGGTCGTCAAACAGTCGGATCGGGAGCAATTAGGCTGTCGGGCGGTATTCATGATTCAGCCAATTCGCCGACCTTGGGGTTTTGGACGTTATCACACGTGCCATAGTGGAGTGTAAAGGGGTGTAAAGGAAGAACCCCCGAACTGCGGAAAAGCTCCGTTCGATGCAGTCAGAAGGCCGAATCCACTGGGGTAGATGCTCGGGTAGACGCCGGATAGACAGGGGCGGTCAAGCAGTGCTGGACATGGCCGGTGAATCATAATTTCTTTCCCGCCGACCTACATGGACAGTTAGCATTGGGGCGTGAAATGGAGAAAATGACACACCAAAATCCTGAGATCCTCGCAGTTGAACTATCAATCCCATGGATAGCTGACACTGAGTTAAATCGAAAGAAATAGCACATTATCCATGGTTAGATAAAGGGGTCGCGAGTACTGTGTGCCTGTGGCCGCCGCCTTGGTCGGACATACTTTTGTGCAGAACGCCAATAAATTAGGTGGGACTCCGAGGATGTTCTAGTTAGCGACCCCCATCTGAAAATGCTGTATCGGTGATTTGGCTGGGGTGGTTTCCCCCTCCTCCGGATATGGTTCACAATCGGACAACCTGGGGCGCTCAGATGGGTGGACACAGCACTGGACCCAAGCACGCACGCCCCGACATGACGGTGAGCTGAAAAATGGAATAATAAATTAACTACTTTTGAAGTGTTTCTGATCTTAGTCAATTCTGGACACTGATCCCAGACCCCGCAGAGACAACTCCGTCGATGAAGCGCCGATGAGAAGCAGATTCATTAGTACTCACGTAGAATGCAAGGGCCTGATTCCTTCTTAATTCTCCCTTTCAAGATACCCCCTGGAGGCTAGGGATGCCGATTAATCGTATATCCTGTGCCCTTGTATCCTCTAAAATGATAAAAGGCCTCAACTAGGCGAAAACACGGCACACCGATTGTGAACTTGTCCAGTCGGTGCCAAAAGTCTCGGAAGGAATCTTGCTAGTAGAAGACGACCAGTTTGACAAGTTTGACACTGGTGAGAGCTGCCAGTGAGCTCGTCGCTTTGATTCTGATTACATCCACGTGATGAATACAAAATTTCTGATCTCGAACGTTCAACGCGACTCTGTCACTGTGATCACCAGGGACGACCGCGAACCAGAAGGACACTTGCATACTGATGGGAAAACACCCCCGCAAGAAGCAAAAAACTCTCAAGGGAGCTGCTGTGGTTCAACCCCTCGGTGCAAAGAATCCTAATGCTAACCTTTTGACGGACGACGCGGAAAAAGATGACGAGGAGCGAAGACTGGAGAGCATCCTTTTTGGTACAAAATTTGTGCCGAGAGACGCCGAGGGAGCTGCTGAAGAAGAGCATGGTGAGGACGATGAGGATGAGTGGGGACGGCAGGAGATGGGAAATTTGATGGACGCGGACGTGAGTTTCTTTCTTGTTGCGCGAATAACGACCTGAAAGTCTACTTTATTCAGTTATTCTTCGTCGACGATGGGGCCGCACCGCCGGATTTCGGGATGCACGATGATGAAGAGCCAGATCATGCCGCCGACGAACCCTCAAGCTCAGAACGCTCAGATTCCGAATCTGAAGGAGAATCGTCCTCCTCTCGGTCGCGTCCTCCATCTCTTCGGGCAAAATCTAAATCGAAAGTCACTCCTCTGATATCAAAATCTCGAAACCCATCTGCCTGGACCGACCCCTCTGACCCACCCACCGTAGCTATCTCCACCGCCGCCCCACGTCTGCGGAAGCTCCGCGACGCACCGGACGAGACCATTCTATCAGGACGCGAGTACGAGAGCCGCCTGAGACGTCAATATGAGCGCATACATCCCCAGCCCGAATGGGCTAAGAAGGCAAAGGGACGTCGGCAGGCCGCGACCACCGCTTCTGCCGCAAGCGACGAGGACGAGGAGGAGGCAGGAGGCATGCAGGACCTGCTATCGTCCACGACGGGCATTCTGGCCGTGCGGGAAAAGAAGCGTGGAGGAACAGTCGTCCTCCCTGCGGGAACTCTGGCGATTGAGCGCCTACGCGACGCTAATCAGGCTGCACAAGGTTCCGGTAGTGGGGAGGTGAAAGTTGTGGCATTTCACCCCAGCGACAAGATCCCCGTGCTCTGCGTTGGGACAGCAGATCGCAGGGTGAGATTGTTCAATGTGAGCATTTTACGGTCTTTCGAACCTCTCCTTCCTTGCATTTCAATGCATATATGCGCTCCTTCGTTGTCCTTTTTTTCACGGAATACCATGACTGATACAATCCTTTTTGATCTACTAGGTCGATGGACACACCTCCCCGTTGCTCCAAACTCTCTACGTCCCATCACTCCCCCTAACCTCTCAATCCAGCGTCTCCTTCCACCCCCTCGGTTCTTCTCTCCTTCTCACAGGGCCGCGTCCTTTCTTCTACACTCACGACCTCCAAAGTGGCGTCACGTCAAGGCACGCACGCGGACTCTGGGGTACGACATTCAATTCCATCAACGACTCCACAGGGCGTACAAGAAAACGCGGACGCAGAGGTGCAGACGGCGGCGAAGAAACGGGGAAGAACGGCGGGGGCGGGGGCGGGGGCGAAGGGATGGAGATAACAGCGTTTAGCCCACATACAGGCGATATACTCGCCGTCGCGGGCAGGGGCGGGTATGTCCACCTCGTCGACTGGAAAAGCGGGGCCGGACAGGTCGTGGGTAGCTTGAAATGCGGCGGTGGAGGGGGAGGTGTGAAGGCGCTGTGGTGGGCACCAGATCGCAGCTCCGCTGCTGCGGGTGTTTTAGGCGTGGACGCTGGGACTTTCGTTGGAGGAAGGCACCATCTGGCTGTGCTAAGCGGCGATGCAGAGGTGTATTTGTGGGATGTGGGTCAGCGTCGTTGCGTGAGGAGATGGAAGGATGAAGGAGGGTTTCGGGGGGCAGGGAGGACGATGACAGGAACGGCGGCCGGAGGAAGTGGGGGCTGGCTCGCTGTCGGGTAAGTTCCATTTCCGCTTCTAATCTGCATATGCCGAACTTACTTGATTCCCCCCAGGTCCAATACAGGTTTTGTGAATATATACGGATCCGATTCGTTCGCTCCCGTCTCGTCAATATTGGAATCCGATACATCAAACATACAAACCTCTCCAAAACCTGTTAAACAAGTGGCAAATCTCACTACCGCCATATCGACAGTCAAGTTCAATTATGATGCTCAACTGATGGCAATAGCAAGCCAGGAAAAGAAAGATGCGATGCGATTGGTGAGTACCCCTCATCGGTATCCTATTCAGTGCCTTTGGTTTCCCCCTTCTTTGTCGTGTCATGTCGACTCTTTGTGCCTCGCACACTTTCCTACCTGGGAATAATGTCGTCCCCGAATCACGATGCAACCCATATCAACACCTTTGATTATTCAACCCTGCTCCCCTCGCTGGTTGAGAATGTCAAACTGATACCAGTTCCTTTCCCTTTCCCTTCCCGGGAGCAGATCCATCTCCCATCACTAACGTCCTTCGCCAACTGGCCGACATCAAGCACTCCACTCGGCCATGTCACAGCTGTTGATTTCTCCGCCCAGAGCGAATATTTAGCAGTCGGAAACACGAGGGGGCGAGTCTTACTCTATCATTTGAAGGAATACGGGGTGGGATCGTAGACACTTCCCACTTCTCCCACGCAACCCATTTGGAGGACGAAGAGCTTCATTGCAAACCTTGTTGGATCATGACGCTATTTCCGAACTCGGTAACAACTACCAGGATCGCCTCATGGTGAGCTTGGAGGCTATATAGTCCGGTGGGATTATGGCGTGATGATTATGATTATAAGCACCAGCGGTGGCACAGGGCCCAGTCTATCTCTGTCCCTCCGCAGCTATTACACGCATCTAGGGTTGATGGTAGCTTACTAGACTCACACGATCAATTGGAATTAAGAATACATTTCTATACATCATACACCCTTCGGGTGACAGAAGCGACAGCGGAGAGGATATGCGAGAACAACCAGAAAGAGAGTGACCATCGCAATCTACTGTCAGGCGGAGCTTAAATATGCCACACACACCGGGTAAAAACGAAATATGCTGGCAGACAACGTACAGCTTGTGAAAGTGAAGAGTGAAGAGGTTGGCATGTTGCACTTCGGCCGTAATCCAGTCGTCTGTAGGATCAGTTTGGTGCATAACGTGAAAGAAGATGCATGTATGTTTCAGAAATCTGAGGCACAGATCGAGTTGGATCATCGAGCGTTTTCGGTAAAAATTAGCATTTACCCTCTCTGCACGTTCACTACCACCAGGAACGAATCTGCATATCACAGTCGAGGCTTCGAACCAGCGCTTTGCTTCATCAAGCATGGAAGCACTAATGATTCGAAATAGAAGTATTTTAGCGTTTGGATATTCGGCTTGTTTGACGGAGGGACAAACTGCAAGCATTCAGCACCCGTGTTGTAAGACGTCGCCAGCAGCCACTGCCGTTCGTCCATAGGGTAAGGCTGCCAAAAGAAAGCGTGATCAGACACATTCGATTATCATCAAGTGTGTGCATCCAATCGGGGATTAGATGGAGCTGAGAGATCCAAACCTCGTCGCTGTCCACGCTGCCTTCCATTACCGTAAGGGCTTGCTCAACATATCCAATCGCCTTGATCCTATCTGCGGGATTGTTACGAGCTAGTATGATCGTGCATATGGCTCTCAGCCACCGAGAGAACTTCTCCACCGAAAGCTGGCTGTGGTCAAGACTAGCACGTAATAGTGCCTTTGGAGTATATTACCACTTAGAGCAAGGTTCGGGAACTCCGCGCAGAATGCACCAACCTCGAGGCACCCGTATAACACTAAAACGACAAGGATAATGTATGAGCTATTGGTAGAGGTGCGGAAGGAACATACCATTGATCGGACAGTCCCTATCCACCCACTACACGAATGAGGTGGAGGTCATGGCTCCAGCTACATAGTTCGTTACATGGAGAACGCACCAATATATCAGCCACCGCCTCATAGGTTCCGAGGGCGAGCGGACCGGAGTTTGCAATCTCCTGGACCCAGATATCATTTGATGAGAAAGACAGCAGGAAAAACTTGCCTCCACAGCCAGTGCCAGTTTGTCCCACTCCTTCGAATATGCCAACAATTCGGCATGGAAAACATGTAACGTGTGGATGAAGTATTGTACACGAAGGACGTTGTCACCACCATTGATTTGGCCATTGTCCAGAATTTCGACCATCCTTGCTTTGTAAGCCTGAACCTTTGCGATGACAAGTGATATCTGTATTGGCTGAAGCGGAAATCAGCATCCAATATCAAGACGGGAAAATGCCGTACATCGGTTGTTCCATTTGCATTCATTGATTCACGGAGAGAGAATACTGCGGTATCACAAGCTAACTGAGTCATGTTCAAGATGGCAAGCAGAGCAGGGACGTACCGTGCCCAGAGGCAGCGGAGAAGGCCGCGTTGGCCAGATGTAAATACAGCTCGGGGTCGATGTCAAGTGGCGACGCTTGACATACAGATTCCACCAACTAGGGATGATCATGTGTGAGCAGAAACTAAGCCCTATGATCGCTCTGAAACCTACGTCTTTCACGATGTCAAACATATCCGCTATCTGCTGCTCGCATCCTTCCCAATCTGAGCATCCTTGAATAGCGCAGTTGTATGCCGTTCTCCACAACCACGAGACATCTTTGCTTATCAAAGATATCGCCTTTTGCGCTGCTGCTGCTTCGGTAAGAATTCTAGCTGTACCCCACAGGTAATCACCATTCAACAACACCACAGCATCTAACAACTGGTCTTACCGGTTCGGAAATGACTGAGAATGTTCTCGATTAGGGTCGCCCTGGAAATGGAGCGTGCTTAGACGATCCAACAGCTAGCTAAGGAGCTGACCAACCTGTTTGCGGTGGGATCATCAAGTAAACCCAGGGCAAGCCTAAGAATACAACGAATTAACGTCATCGCTTCCACGACCGTCTCCCCGGCGCTATTGAGACTCAGGGTTTTCAGGAGGGCTTCAAGCACTGAAAGAAGTACGCTTTTCATCTCTGATTGATGTGAGATTTGGGTGGCGAGGAGGAGCATGTTGCGATCGAAGTCTGAGGCTTTCTGCATGGCTCGAACTGCGCTGATCGCTGCATACCCTGATTAGGTCAACGTTCAGAGTATTTCGGGAAACCTTAAACCTTCATCCTCCAGCCCTGGATAAATCACGTTAGCGACCCACAGATGTCATGAGCGGAGTGGGGGGCAAACCTTGATGAACCGCGATGAGAAACATGACATAATACGTTTTTGCCTCGTTCATGGGACATCGGCGAATCACGGTGGATGCTCGGGCAAACTCCCGTTGTTCGATATAGCATAGAGCGGCCTTGCGGAAACACTTGGCATTTATCGTAGGGTTGTTGGATCCGAATAGCTTGTGGCTACCAGCCAAGAACCAGTCCGCGGCTTCCGACCATTTTTTGGCTTGATAATGACGATCCCCGCGCTGCCATAGGAGCTTGGGGGGTGATAAGACTGTTTATGACCAGATTCAAGGGTAGAAAGGCAAAGGCACGCACGGTAAGACATGCCATTGTAGGTGTGCTGTCGAATTCAACCTCAGCTTGACATAATGCTGGAGATCACCCGATTTGGTAAGAAACTGGGGAGAACCAACGCCGAAACAGGGTGTATACTCACATGTGAATGTAGACTCAATAGTCTCCAAGGCTCGCTTGTGATTTTCATCCTTTGCGCAATGAAAGATCAGTGACAAAAGGAGTCGGGCGATAGAATCCTGGGCCTCTCCAGCGCAATTCAAAGCATGCTGCAGATAATGCTGATGAACTGCGGTAACTAACGTGCTGAGAAATTTATTTCCTCAGCACCTTGAAACTCCGAAAATGCTGATGGACCTACTGCTGATGGGAAAGGGCTCGTAGGTCCTGTAGAATACTAGAAGATTGCGTGAACGAAGCAGTAAGATTAATCAGATCTGGAAAGCACATACTCCGTAATATTTGACTCTGAAAACTCCATGTGATTGATTAAAGACTTGAACGCTAGATAAATCCAATTAAGTACCGGAGAATTAAATTGAGGATAGGAACCGACCACCAAGAAGCGCTGAATCTCCCGCCTTTCGTCGTTTCAGGGTAGCCAATCTGAGCCACCGAAGTTCCCGATACTCGGAACTTACCTACATGAACAACTATTAAGTGAGCGCCGACTGATGTTTCCTTGCCAATTTACGTTGTTGGATGCAGCATCTATGGAAGGGATCAGCTCATCAAGTGTCGCCTCCGCGCGATCATATGATCCTGTGACGAAGTAGGCCCGAGCTAGATAACGGGATCCAAATCAGCTGAGCCCCTCTCAAAGACCGAATTGACACCAGCCGAGCGCCTGTAGAATGGATATCTAAATCGTCATTAGTCAGCGGAATAACCTCGTAAAATGCACGAGTAACGCACTTTCAGTTCCGCGATACCCGGTGCCGCATTATCTTCTAGCTGGTCGCCCAAAGAGAACGCTTTTTGCAGCCAAGTTACTGCATCCGTGGGTTTGAGGCCCACAGGTTCCTCCAAAATTGATTTCCCTATTCGGTAAAACTTGGATGCCAAAAGTTGTCGCTGAAGTTATATCAAACATCATAATGCACCCCAGTGAGTAAATGAAAATTAGTAATCTTACGAGGGACGGAGTCAGAATGGAAAGGCGTTGCTCGTCATCTGCCAAAATATGAGACAATCGACCGCCTCCCCACGTTCCCTTCAAAGGACGAACCTGTTATTTTCTGCGACATATAATCTGCGACCGTCATGTTCTTTTCTTTCCAAGCCTGGAATGGTAATAATAAAAATCTTCCTTAGGTGGAATGATGAGATTTGAGGACGTACTGCCTCCATTCGGCTAGAGAAATAGGCAATTGTCCCGCACGCAATCCCATATCGATGGGTGCCGTCAGGGTCGTCCATGTGACGGAGAACTTCCTCAAACTTAACATTCATCACTGAGGGCTATGATGGTAGAGGATCCGATGAAGGAGAAAGAACCTTGGCTGCACTTGTTAATACGCGCGCTGCAACGTCGTGCCTTCCGATTTCTGACTCAAAGTCAATGACAATTAAATGGAACCATGGAGTCTCCGGACCTGACAAGGTTTCACCCGTTTTACTCGCCAGTTGTAGTACGTGGAGTAGACCTTGACGTTACGGAACAGTCAGAAAGACATCGGCAGCGGACCTTGGCCGGTTAGACACACTTGGTATTCTTGGTTTGAACTCTAATCCGGCTTCGATGAGCCGAAATGCAGCCAATCTCACTGAATTGCGTAGGGTCTGTTAGAAGCGCACGGACGACGATCAATAGACTCACATCCCGCCACTAGACGACGCCCATCGTCCTCCGGAACCTTCCGAATGAGGCCAGACACGTTCCACAGATTGACGCCTGTATAGTTCCATCGAGACACAATATAAATCTGACGGGTGGTGATAACCGCACCTTCCTGGTCCAGGCTGTCAGCAAACTGCATAGAGGTGCTCTTGTTCGACTTTGAACGCTGGTCCGTGAAAGCTTCCGCCAGTGAAGCAACCCGATGTAGATCCTCAGTCAAATTCGGCCGAATTGGTGGTTTCGGATCATCCAATCGTGATTTTATTGTCAGGAGCACCTCTGAGAAATAACGCATGAAGCGAATAAAGTAGTAAAAGATCCCAAACACACCCTTAATGGAATCGTAAGTCTTCTGCAAGCTTTTCGCTGCATGACCCTTGGTTTCAGCCATTTAATCAGCGGTCTGAAGGACAAGCGAATGGTCGGAAATGGAATCAACAAGCGGGGTGGTCACAATGTGACCGGACGCGACGGCTCAACGGCTCACGTGAGCATCTGGTGGCTCAAGTGCTCAGATCAGACTCGTCCACTGTCACTGTAAACGATACATTGAGTTGATGGACGACAAGAATCACTGCACAGAGGCAACACCCGAAACAATAACTGTACCACCACCGCTACGACCAGATGCTGAAGCGCGTGTTACCTCCGTAAGTGGTCCCAGAAGAGCATATCCGGGCCTAAGACTCAAGTGTTCTGCAGGAAGCCAGACAAGAAGGTATTTTTGCTGGGCTCACATCGGGGCTAGTATCAGGCGAGCAGGACCTCGGCGCTATCTCAAACAGGCTGTTGATTTCGACCCTATTTTTCTCTTCCTTGCAGCGATAGTAGGTCAGCGACTCATGGGCTTCAACAGAAACAAAACCCTTGTCTGTGGCGCATGTAAGCATTGGCTCTAACTTGCCTCTTTTATACTGTTGAGTCAACACAAGCCAACGCGTACTAACCCCGTTTGTCCAGTATCTACCCTCCTGGCCGGTTATTATTTCACCCAGGTACGTCAACTTCTCCCCAGAATCTTATCCCTTGAACCGACGGCTATCTCGTTTGGAAACATGCCAGGCCTTCACATCAACAGCTCTTTTCCAACTACGCGCCGTGGAAGCCCGATTAGCAGCCGGAACGCACCCGGCCCCGAGACCAGCGAATCTAAACCCCAAACCCCAAGCCCCTACGTGACGAATCTCTGCTGACTAGCATGAATACATATTATCATGTAACGCCACGGTTCCTTACAGCATGGCGCCACAACCCTCCAACGTTGAGCAACATGTATCCATGTTCTTCGCTTCCGAGCTTGACTGCAAAGGTATATCCATCTGCTTGCTCAGGGGAGTGCCCGCCCAAAGGCTTGAGTATCCATCAGCACATGATACACCCCCTCAACGTAAGCCCATGTGAGCCCCGACTCCATCTGATACCATTTGATTCAAAGCCTATCGATAAATTTCGGACGAACTCCCTCAACCTTGGGCCCACTTGACATGGGATGAGTACAGCTGCAAGGTGCCATTCACCCGGATCCAGTTTCTTTTGGCTCGTCGATGTGTATGTAAGTAAAAAACGTAAACAGGACGCTCGGTCCATCTATTCCTGACTATCTTTCAAATTCACTGTCCTGACTTGGGTATTGACCCGCGAGACTGAATATTTGGGGACAGCTGCGCCTTGCAAGCGATTGCGTGGCAGAACCCTGACGAAGGAAGAACGGCGTACTGGATCAGTGAATCACCCTGATTCATGAGTTGCTAGGTCCGGTTCATGTATGCTGTGGCTGGGAGGCTGCGGGAGCAATGAGCCACTGCCAGTTCATTGATATGTACGTATCGAGATCCCGAGTTTCATTGCGACAATTGGCATTGGGCAGCGGGCACTGACAGCCCGCAAGCCCTGAGGTCTAAGGCTGATGGTGGGGGATAGTGGGGCTAAGTATAGGACCGTTGTGCGGTGTGACTGTCCACTCCCGACGCCCCATCTAGCCTCATGTACCTGCACTGGCCTTTCATACATAAAACGTTCCCATTATAAAATAAACTCGTAAAATAAACTGCGAATTGAATAGGGCTATTAAATAATGGTGTGGAATCAGACCGGCGGCAAGGAAATCGATGACGATCACATCTCACTAAAAATACTCCCACACGTCCACGAGGCCGCCGTGAAATAACGAGGGCATCGCAGGGCGCGGCGGCGGCGGCGGCGGAGCCTTGCAATAGGGAGAAAGAAAAATATCTCATATCAAATCCTTCCATATCCACATACATCGATAACCGACCGATAACAGATCTCTCACCCTGCGCTCGCTTAGGGAGCGGCGAATTCCAAGACTATTTCAAGTCGATAATCTGCGCCGATCACATCATCACAACACCACTTCTTGATTCATCCAAGCTCAGCAGAGTCAGCACGCACCAGAGGCGCCCATGCCTCAGGAGTCAGGAACCAACAACCTCGAAAAATACCGAGTCTAGCGTGCTGCACTTGGACAAAAAGTGAGCACCCTGCCAGACCCTGCCCTACCCTGCCACAGTCAGCCTTAAGGGGCTGACGTGATCATGAGCAGCCGAGTGCAGTCTCCGACGTCGGATTCAGCCGTTCAACGGCGAGCAAACCTGAACTCACTCCCTCACATCTCCAACTTTACCCGGTCCGGTAACCACGCTCACAACCCATTCCATACACTCATCTCAGGTGTTCAGGGGTGCCCTGAGGGAGATCCCAATTTCTACAGCTTCGAAAGTGGCCGTCAGCACCCGTCAGCACGTCACCCCAATTGTAGCACCTACCGAGAGACCGCTTTTGCCGAAAACAACAAAGGCTTTCCCAAAGGCACGACGCCGTTCAAACCGCTACGCGGCCGAGGTATATCTGGACGCATTGCGGATCCTCTGCACCCTCCATATACTTACTTATGGATATCGAGCATCGGTAATTTCAAGTGGAGCAAGTATGTGGAAGATATAAAAATCATCACCCCTGTAAGTAGTTATTAGGGTGCCCATTAGTACTGTCTCATATCCATGTACATACATACACGCCGACTCCGAACTCGGTCGAATTCTATTAGCAGGTACGGTACAGTTCAAGAAGGCATAGTGACATTACAATTTTCCAATGATGCCTGATCAAAAAAATTGCGTTTGATCCACTGATCATGACCGATGCCAATTCTAACAAAGCTGCCAAAGAGACCACATCCCCACCAAGTAACTTGACATTAATCATGTGTATGAATGCGTTACTATGATGTCCGCCTCGGGCATGTTGCCAATGTGCAGCGGAATAAGGAGAAACCAAAAAAAAAGATGGGGGCGGAAGATCAAAACACACCAGAATAAGGGATTACTTTGAATGAGCAACGTATGTGTGTGATGATGATGATAATGGGTCGACAATAGAAGCCCGCAGTGAATGACAAAAAGGGACAAAGAACTTGGTCGTAAAAGAGATGCTATTGTTGATGCAAATGAACGGAGAAAGGAAAAAGGCGATGTAATACATTTGGTCATGTTGTCCAGAGTTGCTTGTGCGAATTGTAAGTGGATGCGATGCTAGAAAAATGAAGACCCTGAAAGAAACCGACGACGCTGGCAGGGCACAAATAAGGATAAATGTAATGTAGCAATGCAAGGTTGGTTCGTCAAACACGTCGAGCTCTAGACCAATTAGCCGGGTAAGCCAAGGAATTTTGTACAGGGGTAGGGTAAAAATGCACGCCAGGCGGTCCCGCGTTCGCGAACGGCGCCAAAGGAACAGCCTTCTGGGTGTTCATCGGCCGTGGGTGCACAGCATACCCTGTCGCTCGTTGCGGCTGGATGTACGACGAAGGCACCTGAGACAGTTGCGCCCAATCCGCGTCGTAAAAATGTGGAAGGGTTTGGGGCACGAGGTGCATGTGGCGCTCATGAGGGCTCGTAGAAGCTGACTGTATTACGGGTTCGGGAAGCTGGGGGCGACAATAAGGCGCGGTAGAAGACAGAGGGGGAGGCTGGTGGTAGCGAAGCCGGCCTTTGCGCAATGGCAGCTCTTCTTCCACGGGCGAGGACATTGGCGAGCACGCAAGCGTGTAGAAGTACAGATGCTGGCGTGACAGGGATCAGAAAACGAACACATCTCGATAATGAGACAATTTACCTGAGGGACAGCTGCTCGCCTTTCCTCGTTCAGGGGATACGGGGTGACGAGCGTTTCGGGAGCTCTGGATACCCCTGAGGACCAGTTGGGATTGACATTTCCCGATTGGGGTGTCGCGCGAGCGGGCGAGGCGAGCGACATGGTCGCAAACGACTGCAAGCTTTCCAACGGGGAATACGAATGGGGAGCACCGGTACTACCCGAGATAAATTCGGGAATTTGTAGACACATCGAGACTGGTCGTTTCGAAGGAAGATGCGAGAAGCTCGCAGAGGCAGGGGAAAAGGCAGCTGTCGCGGAGCGCTTTGTGCCAGAACGGGGTGTCGGGGAGTGAAGTTGAAGGATCGCCGAGGGGCCGCGGGAGAGTGGGAAAGACTTGCCAGGAGACGTCGAGCGTGCGCGGTGACGTGATCTGGACGTGTGCGTTCGCGTCGCAGGTCCAGAAGCCGAGTGTGGATGCGACTTGGAGCCTCTAGCGGCCCAGCGTGATTTGCGAAAGTGCAAACTATCCCGCTCCTTGGCCAACACCAAACCTTTGAGCAGGTTCAGCCAAGATTCGTACGTCGGTTTGTCGACGTAGAGGTTGAAGTCGACACCCATCAAAAACTCCTTCTCCATTCTGTTAATCTCGACCAAGTCGATACCGGATACCTCTGACCACGTTTTGTTGGTGTAAGTATTACTGTGCGAGAGTGAGCGAAACCGTCGGAGAAGGAGGCAAAGTGACTCACTCGTCAAGAAACTTGTTCGCCATCATTAAACCAGCGACTGCTATCCTGAATTCACTACCAGGCTGTGCAGGGGTGAAACGGTTGCGTTCCTTGAGACGGTATATGTAATGTAGCGAAAGAACGATGACCGACTGAGACACCTGCGTCGTCTCCAGAAGCTTCTGCATGAATTGCACAAATGTCGGAGTGGCAACGAGCTGCAGTGTCGTTGTCGAGGGATTAGGGCGACCCGAGTAAGCGGGTGAATTATTAGGTGTAGGATATTTTCTCTCCGGCGAAGCTGTCGAGAACCAGAGGTAGCAAATCATCTCGCATGTCTTTTCTGCGATACGAGGGGCAGGACGTTTACGCGAAGCGTCGAGCCAATCAGTACAGAGGGCGTCGAACTGTTTTGGCTGGCGGTACTCCTGCGTTATTCGATGATCATATATCGGTGGTAAACGCGCGGGTGGGGGGGAGAGTGCGACATCGTCTGGTGGAGTCACTATTGCTTCAATGGTAAGACAAAGTGGCGAACGAGACAAAGGAAACTGACGAGGCGCGCAGTGTCTTTCTAGTACGGCTATGGGTGGGAGAGTCATCTGGACCTTTGGTTGAGGCTGTGACAGGGTTCTCCGAGACTGAAAGGTGGAAGTCATAGGGGGGGTGAGAGGAGCGTGTCTTGTGTGGAGGGACCAGGAGGAGAGGAGTTCGGGAGACAGAGATGGGAGAGTGGCGTTCATGGCGGAGGCGGCGGGGGTTCTTGGTAGGGAAGGGGGTGTATATAAGGACATGATGAAAAACTTGAATGAAAGATGACGCAGGCGGACATATTTAAAACGGAACGCGTCCGAGTCTGTACGGGCTCGGGAGGAGGTGTAATTTTAATAGGGGACAACCATTTTTTTCTTTTTTCTTTCTTTTCTCAAATTTACAATTTCACCTTCCTTTTCGGGCCACATCCCCTGGGGATTCCCCATAGCCTTACCCTTATCCTACCCTCCGTTTGGAAAGCTAAGTCCCTCCCGCTCACGTGCACCCTCCGCTAACCCCCATTTTTCATGCTCAAGCTCTTCCCCTGCTTCCATGATCTCCATCTTCGGCACCCATTCATTCCTGCTGCATACCCCCTTCCCATAATCTTTGAATTCCCTTTTCCTGCTTTTTCAGGCGTTCCCATTGCATTGTTCAACGTCCTCTTTCCTCCCGAGACAATTAAAATCGTATTTATTTTTCTTCGAACCCGCGTCTCAGTCAAGCTATCGATGAGTCAGATGAATATCGAATGCAAGCTCCCCTCTGCGCAGTGCATTCTTTGATCTGCTTTAGTATTTACTACCCTTCTTCCCCATCCTATCCGATATAGACGTCCCTTGCTTTCCATACCGACAACGCCCTTTCGCCGCAGATCTCAATCATTCCACACGGCTTTCCCATCCCGGCGCCATTCCCTTTTTTCAGGTGGGTTTGAACTTTGACACAAAAATTTAAAAGGTCACCCGATGGTAATCACCCTCCATTCTTCCGCGATGACGTTTACATACACATATGTCTGCCGTCAAAACCTCCTCTAAATATCCGCACACCCGCACACTTCAAGAATTCACCCCAGTTCGTCAACGGCACCAAGCTGAGTCTATCCGAGACATCGGAACTGCCTGTAACTGACCTTGAATAAGCATTACGTTGAAATTGTTTGAATGCACCCATTCAAAAACCAATTTGTTTTCCGCATCATCCATCATCACAATCATCCTCAACGGACGACGCTAAGACAAGTTTCAATGATCAAATTTGCTTGAAAGAAAAGATAGCCGCGAGCGCGTCACCAAGCCCTTTCGGGATGTATGTTAGTTACCACGTCGTGGACGGCGCCCACCGGGAGCTCAACATGGTCCGGACGAATTATCTTGATTCGCCATTAGGATCCCGCATGCAGGCGACCTCGGGAAGGCTCCAATGTTGAAAATATCAGTGTTCGAAGTAGGGCCATCGTGCGATGCAATATATGTGGAAGCGTGTCCACAACGTACGACGACACAGGGTTGATGACACGAATAGTTAGATCCAACCGTCAGCGAAACAGCGCACCGGCAAATACGCCTCCGATAACACTTCCAATTAAATCCTGTCGCATTCCACTACCGGGCACAGGTTTTCAAAGGCAAGCAACAGGGCGCAGCCATGAGGGAAGCTGCGCAGATCCATCCTTGATATACCGGAAACTCTTCGATTGTCGCAAAGGTAGAGTGATACCACACAAACAGACCAAGTCACGATGGTGGTGCCGCCTCGGCCCACTTGTCGTGCGGGAAGGCGTGGCAGTGAGCACAGGAGTCTGTCGACCAATACCACGGTCGTGCCCCGTTGGTGATTTCGCGGAGTTCGAAATTATATTATTTCTGAACATGAAATCGCCACCGAAACAGCCACTATAATTTTATATATTGTGTACAAGAAATCCTTTTATGGTAAGTACCACTCAAGTACGTATATTGAACATTGGTAATCCCCCTTCCTCATTTGAATGTTGATCTCTCTCTGCAAGTTCCCGAACTCCTTGGGATCGATCAATCAATCATGCATCATGACCAGACTCCCGAAAAGCGTCGCGATCTGGCCATAGACCCAGGTTATCCACCCAGCTCTCCGGGGCCCGCCTGACAGTGATGGCTTTCCGAGAAGATGCCGTATTGCCGCAGCGCCATCAATCTTGGTTTCCCCAGCAAGCGAGATCTACGATGCACAGAGTATTGTGCGGTAACGTTAATAGAGAGTAAGTAACTTAACTTACACGCCGCGTGGACATTCCGTGGTGGCCGCTATTTCGTTCCTTGATCATGATGGCTTCCGGCTATTAACCCGTTTCCTTTAAGGGCTGACAAGGAAGGTGAAGCCAATTGTGGATTGTTTCGATGGAGTGTCTCTTTGAAGTTGGGCGGACCTGGAAATCTTTTTATCATACTCATCCCATTTAGCTCGTAGTTCCTGGAGGAGCGAGTAAGAAAAAGGAAGTTATGTATGTATGTTCTTTCACTCACTCTGCCCCATGTGCTGCCAGTGCCACAGCGCAACCAGGGGCTGAAGCTTGAAGCCTGAAGCTGCCAAAGCCTCAGCAGGCGCCCAAAGGTACATGCATATGAAGCATCTATAGAATTTAACTAACCAGCGACTTTGATCACACTGTAATTCCAATTCAGATTCTGGGAGGGACGCGTGGAGCGTGGAGGAGACTCAAAAGAGGAATGGAAACTGACCATGGTAAGCTTATGGGCACACGAATGGGTTTCGCGAGTTTCCTTGCGAGTCCATCGGGTCGGTGGCGTTTAGGGCCTCTCAACAGTCATCGTAAATTGTTCGACATTTTCCAAACCGCTAGTCAGGATTGCCCCATGTGCAATAAATTTTTCGCTGAACAGGAAATAAGTCACAAGTGGCTCCGCCCGATGTATACTAACTTATCGTATTGCCACCGTCATTGCCGTGTGGGTTGGTGGTGTATGTAATTGTGAAGGATGAAGTCCGCCTCACAAATTGTGGTTACCGTTACCACTCAGTACTCGAGGTTAGTACGCTGGTTACTTGTGGTGCAGCGAATCTGCAGCCGATCTATCATATCACCGCCTGATAAATAAATGGGGGTTTACTGAATTTTCCCCGGGTGGTTACGGCACGAAAAACAATACGATTTGGGTTATCCCTAGCCATTTTGGAGTGAATGCGAAGATCAATTACTTACTTACCGTCTGCATGCATGTGAACCTTCCTGTTAAGCGCATGCAGTGTATCATGCGAATGATGATCAGAAACCTCATGGGCCCTTTACAGTATGTGGTCGCAAAGGCAACAACAGCTCAAGCTGGGCGTACCACTCTCAGATCCGAGGTAGACTTTCACCTAATACATGCAACGGCTGATATATATGTAAGGTGACCGCCGTCTTCGGCGCAACACTACAGAAATAAAAATAAGAATAAAAAACTTTCATGGGTGCGACGTCGGACGCACAGTCCAACTATGATGCCGATATTCAGATGACCCCAAATCTCGAGCGCACATCTACAGGACCTTTTCCTTTGTCCTTAGTGTGTCCCCGCAAGCCCAAAAAAACCCACCCTAAAAGGTCGATCAGGGATTTCTTTCGCGCTTTTTGATCCTAATCGCTCAGACCGTTTCGGAATCGACCCTTTGACTAGATTTCATCCTCTAAACCTTCCATTTCCCCAAAGTGACGAGAAACGCTAGGGAGCATGGACACCGGGGACATGTTATTCACCGCAGGGGAGCGAGAGGGAGCATGAGATCGATCATGACTTGCAGCGAAGAATGCAAGTAAAGCCGGTAGCCGGCTAGGCAGGGTGGTACGCTGTGTTACGTGCCAGCGGCACCAGCGAAGTGAAATGGGGGAGGCTCGGACGATCTCGTGGAACATTCGCCAAACTTCCAAGACTGACCGGTGACCCCTTCTGGAAAAGTTTGGTGTTCCGAACTAATCCGTAGCACACTGACGTCGCAACGACAGATACAGTATCTCTTGATATCTCCAGGAAGTTCAAGCTGAACCAACTTGATTATCGACCTTGTGTCAGTTCCCCTTTGGAATCAGACTCCATCTCGATGATCCTATTGAGCTGGAGCACGAGGTCAATGTGGAGTCAGGGTGTAATCGGTACTACCGAGTGTAGCGCTAGCGCTGAGCGTATTGTTCAATCATTGGGCGGGCTCGGCAGGCAGAGTCTTCAGATGTTTGATCCGGGTCGTTTGGGACTCTGGGAGTAGTACAGGTGAGTACGTACCTCACCATCCATATAACGCCTCAAGGAATTTTGAATTGGGCCTAGTATTAGGAATCAAAAAAATGCACGGCGATCAGAGCGCAGCACTCTGTTCGCGCAGCTTGTCAACTTCTAAATATTTTGCAAACCAGTGCTGTTACCCACCAAGTATGCATCCTTTTGGCGCATTCAATGCATCACAGCCCCCTCCACAAGATTTGAAGAATATATTTACAAGATATCAGCGGGCCAAATGATGTCTGGGCGTTTCTCGGGACCTTTGCTCTGCACCTCCGAGGGTCGCTGGTGGTCGTGACGCCCCACCGAGGCCGAATAGCTTCAGGTTACGTGGGGGAAACTTGACTGTCTTTCGAGACACTTGATTGGCGCGTCGAGTAATACGAGTCCGACATGGCACGCGTCCGGCTCTAGATATTTTGACAGCGATATACCATTTTCCTCCGTTAAGGCCAATTTCTCTCATCGACACCGATAGACTAGGCCATGGATTGCCTACAATCCCGTCGGATCTTTGCTAACTGTCATTGTGTCATCATTGTTGAACTGTCTCGTTGCCCCCGTCGGATGGCTTCATAATCCTCGGACGTGCGTGTGTATAATATTCCCGCTAGGATCCTCACTACGGACCTCTACGGACCCAACGAGTCGTATCCAGATCCCGGTGACTGGAGACTTCTCTGTCCAATGCCGAGTTACAGGCTGTTACAGGGCAGGTCAGCGATTCAGGGTGTCGTGACAGTGTCCTTGTTTCTACTAGTATTCCCATGATGGACCTGTGGTCCCCTATCTGTTCTCCTTCTACGCTCTGCTGCATTGCTTCTCGGCGACTCCATCCGATCACTTGTGTGTCGGCTTGATCATGATGCCAGGATCGGCAAATACAGTATTCTCGCTTCAGTGTGCTGGACGGAATGGAAGCAAGCACCTCATGTCTTGGCGACGGAACTGCGGGATGGCCGTTCAGTGAACCCTTTCCTGCCCAATCATCCAGGGTGTCACAATGAAGATTCGGAGCTGATGTCAATCAGTCACCACATCCACGCCCGATATTCTCAGAGCCCTCTGGAATGCTACCCCCTCCCAGAGCAATTCCATACTCGTTCCCTGCAGCCCCATCAATTGTCTTGGAGAAGGCTAGCCTGGCGTATGCTCCGTCTTTGGGAAACCAGAGTTCTTTGCAATTTACGGCAGGCCCTCACAAGCAAAACGGAACTACGTATGTATACATCCCAATGACTAAACTTGTACTCAAGTTGGTGCAAAACCAGTGCTTATTCGCTCCCAAAAATAAGATTGAGATTCCCCCGGTAAGTCAGCCGTGGTGTACGGAAATTTTACATCTGATCCTTGATTCTTGCGAGATCCCAACCGAACTTGACAGAATCCGAGGCAAACCGACATGGCACCACTCCTTGCTAGTCGAGGGATAGGAGACCAGATCGCACCCCACTGCCTGGTTTCTCAGGCTCGTGGAAACAATTTATCTTAAGAGCCCATCAAATTTTCTTGATATCGTGGAAAAATCGACAAATTTTCGAGCAGGATTCCATCGGCCTTCCGGCCGCCGCGCCATCTTCAAGCCCTGTGACAAGCTAGGACGAACTTCCTAAGCCCCTTTACAGAGTCATACCGGCAGTTACGCGGAGGCAACAATTGCGGCATCTACTGGTAGGGTTTCGCGTCGAACTGAATCTTTGCGAAGCGAGTCCTCCGATTTGCCTGTTTCCACAGGCGGCTCGGGGAATGTGCGCCGGTCGGACGCTCGATAACGATGATGTATGTGTGGCCCTACTAGTAGCCAGATGCTCGATGTCCGGGGATGGGGAACCCTGTCCGGCATGCCTCCGTGTCTGAGAAGGGGTGTAAAAAAGTAAGAGTCCGATTGATCTCCAAGTCGTCGTTCATCTCAGCTTTCAGGTTCATGCTGCAAAAAACTCGGAAGCTGGATCGAGGAGCGCATCGTGGTGATAACTTGCAATCTCTTTGCAGTCCTCATTCACATTGGTTCAGCAGCAACAGGGTTCGTCGATCCCTCAGCCTTCCTGGTCAATATCACGAGTGCACGGCCCGAGTGCACACTATATACTATGCAAAGGTCATTAGGCCGTTTATTCTTATGGAACTCTTCCTTGACCAAAGCACCCCTTTCGAGTTCCTCCTCCAATAATATATCCAATGAATATTTCGTCCACCAGGTGGACGGAGACTATTTCTTGGTTTCTAAAATTTTTGATCCGAATAAGCCTTTCTACAGTCGTACCAAGTGGAGCCAATGGTTGATCGAAAATCTTCGATAAATGCCACAATGAAGGCAATCAGTGGCCACTCGCAAGGTATGCTGTATTGGACCTCAGTAAGTCAATCGTGCTCTATGGACGTCTGGGTCGGATTTGTACCTAACGAGCAACGGCATGGTGGTCGACGAAGCTGGGAACACCGTTGTTCCGTACCGTCCTTAGAGCTGACGGCGGTTGGACGGCATTCAGATCGAGGGCGAATGTCATCCAGACCCCTCAATCACGCTTGAAAACGCCCGAGCCGCCGGGCATGGTCACCGCTCATGGCAGGATCGGGGTTATACTTCGGCGCCACATACGTACTCGACATTTGTAGGTCTGGGCTGTGGTTGACGAAAGAGTACCTCAGTCTGCTGTAATGAATTCCAAGATATACTGATACTGAGATTTGAATGACGGCAGAGCAGCGGGATGAAACTTTTTCGAAGTGAAATGTGTAGTAGTAAGTAACTCCCGGCTGGGAATGAATGGGTGGACGTAACCTATGCGTACCTTGCCTTTGGGGTGGGTGGAGGTACACGTTCGTACCTGTGCAGTTACATAAGCAAGTCTGGTCACTGTCGCCATCGTCTCAAAGTCTCGCCCCCCATTGCCCCTCCGCATTTTGGCCCTTGGGCACAGGCACCCGACGAACATTTTACAACACGCACTCTTCTCAATCTAAATACGCCTTAGCGGTATCCACGATATCCACCATCGACTCCCATGGGCGTCCAATTTGGGTCCTTTGATGCCATTTGCCAGACAGCGGCGCTGGTGATATGTCCTTTGGTGGGGACAGATCAAGGAATCGAGCCGACCTGTTACAGTCGGAACGTTGACATGGGCGGAAGTCTCATCTTCCAACCTTGTAAAACCCTCATTCAACTCATATTGCTGTGTCTAACTACTGACCGGTGTCATGTCGTGCAGCAACGTGTTTCGTTCACATCGTCGCAATAGTCATGACGGCCATTATGATATATCACATAAGAAGCAAGTACACCGCCGTCGGTGAGTTTATCTCGACATCGGCTATCCTTTTCGACTGTTGATGATGTCCTCAATAGGTCGCAAGGAAATTGTCATGTTCTTCTGGCTATATGCCTTGATAGAGTTGCTTGCCCTCTTCCTTGATTCCGGAATTATACCCACCTCCAACGCGGTCTATCCCGTACGCAAGAATACCTTTCTTGGCTACCACAGACTAACAATGCCAATATCATTAGTGGTTCACAGCAGGATACGCTGGTCTCGTAGCCGGCGCGTATACCTGTCTCCTCATAAACGGCTTTGTCGGCTTTCAATTCGCAGAAGACGGTACACCAACATCTCTATGGGTCAGTCCTCCACTCTCCCTCCGTCATCATACAGACCCAGACAATCTTTCCCCCTAGTTTCTCCGTATATCCTGCCTTCTCATATTCGGCCTCCAATTTTTCATATCCATCGCCACCTTCAAGAAATTTGCCGGCTTCGACTACAAGAACCCCATTGCCCTCTGGATCACCTACATCCTCTGGCCCCTCATCTGCGTCGTCGTCTATACCATCTCCCAGCTCGTCCTCGTCTTCCGCACCCTCGACGACCGCTGGCCGCTAGGTGACATCTTCTTTGGCATCGCCTTCTTTGGCATCGCCCAGGTCCTCCTCTTCGCCTTCAGCGTCACCATCTGCAACGCCATCAAGCACTACATCGATGGCCTCTTTTTCTTCACGCTCTGCATGCTCCTCAGCGTCATGATGGTGTACAAGTACTGGGACAGCATCACCGTGAGTTTTTCTTGTTTTCGTCTTTTGTCTCTGGACGTTCATGATCGTTATGGTACAGAAAGAAGATCTTGAATTCTCTGTGGGTTCCAAAGCCGCAGTGTGGGAAGTGAAGGACCCACTTCTTGCGAGTGGCGGACAGGATGACTACCCGGAAGGAGACAATGCGAGCGCGTACCACGGCGGCCCACCAGCCAGTCTGGTCGGTGGCGTGAGCGGGCAGCAGTTGTACGGGAGCCAGGGACAAAAGGCGGGAGGATATGGTGCGGCGCATGGAAGGGCTTATCCACCCTCGGACCTGCGGTATTAAAGCCGTTTCGATACGCATATGGATGGACTCGTGTACATGAGCGGTCATCCCACATGATATGCTTCCTCTTTCGTCTTTCTCGCTGATTCCCTCTAGACTATTTACATATCGTCTAAGTTGAAGAGGAATCTCCAAGTTATTTGTAGAGCATCAAGGTAATTCAGTCTTGAGTGTCGTCATTTTCTAGCTTCGTAAGAGACCAAGGACCATGAATACCAGTTTGAGGATGTTAACGTTGGGGGTGCATCTTCTGGAAACTGTAATCGTTGAAGCTAACTAGACGCTTAGATGATTAAATTATGCTGTATTAAAGTTGCAGTAAGGTTGTAGTGAAACCAGCTGAAGGATCCGGATGGCTCATCGATATCGCGTTGCTTTTATATATATCGCCAGCTTGGACCTTTCCCATAATTTGGGAATAAGATGAGCAACAAGGAAAAAAACCTTTCCTCCATGTTGAAAAGGCCAAAGCTTTTCAGAATCCGACAAGGCAGAGGGAAGGGGCAGTTGATAACCACAGCTCCCTCGATACTCCTCCACCTTTCCATCCCCATTCCCATTCCCTTCCGGCCTCCGGGGCACATCCCCCGATTTCTGCCCTGCCTGCACCGCAAACTCAAACTCGTTCGGTGCCTCAAACAAGAGGGCACGATCGTGCTCCCCGGACAAAACCCGCCCATCTCCTGTGTCGGGATACCGTCAGGAGAGGCGACGTGGCAGCACATACGGCTTCTGTACGCTCCACGGCTCCCGCGGACGTTCGTCCGGAGGGCCTAGATGGATTAGGGATTGAGTGTAAAGACGGAGACGAAGAGTAAGACAGAGAGGAGGGCATATACCTAGTCAAAGCAGATATTGATGCTTCCGACGGGGTCCATGCCAAAAAATTGAAGCATATCACTCGTTCAGGATAAATAGGTTTTCCAGGCCTTTTGCCATGTATGACGAGACGTTATACAGTTCGTCTTTATATCGTCATTTCGTTACCACCATGCGAAAGAAAGAAAAGTAAGAGAGGAGTGGAGACTGACCCACGAAATGCCACTGCTTCTCGACGACCGGCTGGAACCGGTGACAATCCTCAGGCCAGGGTATATGATGGTGAAGAAAAGAGAGTTGCTAAGCTTGAAGCTTGAAGCTTTGCCTGATTGGCCGCCAGCTTCCCGTTCACAAGACCATTGTGACGGTGGTTGCGTAGTTTTTTTGCAACGCGACTGACGTGTCATGCATTCATGCACGATCGTCTCATGGAGTCTTCTTCTCAGCATCGGTCTGTGCCCCACCCGGAGCCACACTTCCTCGGCGGGGTGCCCGCGTCCATGTCCGTGCTTGTGTCTATGTGTTGTCCTTTGAGCACGATAACTTCTAGACCGTCTTCATCGGCGTGGACCTCTCTGCTCGCTCGTTTGGACTTTTATCGGTATTGGATGACAACGATCGAGGTTGATGGCAGTGGGCACCATTTCGAGGAGTTGAAGGGGGGGAGGTTTCGCCGAAGAGCCTTCCTGCACAGACGGTGAGCTAGTAGTGGAGAGCAAGCGAATCTAAAGATTCGCGCAATGTAAAATAGTAACCCCGCTCCTTTCTGTCGGTATGCTTCATACATGTTCCCCCCGCCTACCAGGCGCGACGCTGTCGACGGCCGTATGTTGAGCGTCGTCAGGACTTTATGCATTCAGATGGGATGAGGAAGTTGAGTTGATTATGGACGAGGCCTCGACTCCGCCCACTTCTTCGACATTAAACATTCTGTCCCGCGCAGATTACAACGAGGAAGGACAAGTCTGGCACTCTCCGAAGTGTCAAAATGTCACGACCCGGTCGGAAGTTATTCCCGCCACCGTTTTGTTGGCCACTCTGATGGATTCAAGCGTAGACGAATGGGAGCACTGTGCACCAGGGCGCTCTCCGCCCCGATGTCGACGAGATCAGGTGCAAACCTTCAAGTTGATCATGAACATTTCTGGTGGCCTTGATACTGTACTTTTGGAACGCAGATGAATCAAATCTGATCTACCATAGGTGAGTACTATCAGAAGATGGCCTTGATAAGAACTTTACAGGAGGTCATTTGATGAACGTTCAAACATCCCAGTCTAATAAGTATGTTCGACGAACTATCCGCAGATATCGTTCTCGAAATTATAACCTACCTTCCTCTCAACACTATCGCATCTCTCACTCTTGTCTCCCGCCGTTTGCACAGTTTAATCAACAACAATGAAAATTCGATCTACCACGGGGCGGCATTTTATCACGGATACATCCCATCATGCACAACTTCTTTGGACAAAGCTCACTCGATGTACTCTCGACGATCCATGGGACCAGGACCGATCTCTAATTGGAAGGATTTTTGTGCGCCAACTTCTCCAGTCTCTACCATATCTGATCGTAAGAGTGCGTCGGTGACAAAGGCAAGAAACGCAAATACATCAACGAGAGCTGGGCCGGCAAAGTTCCATCTTCGATTACACCCCATTATAGTACAGGTAAAGACGTCCGCGACGTCAGGGTCAACGAGGCGTCTGGCTATATTTTCACCTCCACAACTGAGGGAGGTCTGTGCGTCACCGATCTGGCCACTGGCGAAGATTTATGGTCGCTCCCAGTGGTAAGTACTCATGTTCTATTGGAACCAGGCTTTATCGAATGATCAATTGCATGATGCATAGTCGTATAAAATTACGTGGTTTGAATACAGTAACGGGTACCTCGTGTTGAACCCGTACTGGAACGTAGAAGTCTGGAAGTGTTCTGCCGAGTCTGACGATGTCGATGAGCCTTCATGCCACGTCATCCAAGAAGCAAAACCTACGGACCGCCAACTCACCATTTCTGCGATCGTTGCGGACAAGTACGGCACTTCACCCTCGCGCGGGAACTTCCTCCCTTGGGCTCATCTTCAAAGGCCTGGACTGGGAGGTGTTACCCGGTTCTCGTTCCCTTTCGTGGTGGTAACAACTTCAGAGGAGATCTATATTTGGGACGTACGTACAGGGGCGCTGGTGCAGACAATGCTGAACATCCAGCAAGTCAACTACGAAGAAGATGGCGGTGCGATTGTTACCGCTGATGATGACAGCGAGGAGTTCTGGTTTCTGGGGGAAGTCAGCGATATCAACCTGACGGAGCGGTATGTTTTCGTGTGCGGGACTGAATCCTTGCGGATTTTTGATAGGAGTGTCGGGGGAGTCGCGGGGATGGGCCGTGAACTTGCAGTGAGCGCGGAGGACCTGCCCACACACGACGCGTTTGGAACGTGGTGTTTTACGGTGGCCACGGATGACTCTGATGAGGTTATCCAGAAACATAAAATCGAAGGGGCGCTTGTTGTTGAACATGAGACGGTGCTTTCGATGGGTACGAGCTTCGGGGATGGAGAATTCCTTGCTGGTAAGTGCCTTGATGGTTATGTTTTCTGCCGAACCCAGCTTTATAACCCCTCTCACATGGCTTCGTGTCCCATCATTACAGTCTATATTTCATCCTGCGGTTCCCATGCAGCGATTCTATTCTCCGGCTCCAGAATCCTCGTCAAACCATACTTCAAAGATGGCTACGAAGGCCGCATCCCGCCTGAATGGAATATGTTCGAGATCGACCTTTCGCCGTTCGATTGCGATTCTGAATCTGACGAAGAAGTTGGCTTTGACCCGTTCCATTCGGAGGCTGAATTTACTCATCTCGCATTTGATAATGGGAGGATTGCAGTCCCTATGGTATGAATCATCTGTCTCCCAACATGGTGCAGATCATGGGACAACTTACTTGCACCATCTGCTCCAGAACGCAGGCATCGTCATCATAGAAATCGATTGGTCGCATTTTCCCCTACATTTCGCCGAGAATGCAATGACCACCATGTTTGGCAGAGACGCCATTGGGAAAGTGCCTCCTCCCAAAGCATCTATTCGCAGTATTCCCAAGCTCTCCGTGCTCAAAAATATCCGCCAAGGGTTCGAAGAGCCCCTCTTTGAATTCCGAACTCTGCAAATGACGGAAACGGGACCCTTTCTCGTTTGCGATTCTGTTCGTTTGCTACCAGAGGAATCAACGCCGATGGGTGAGTATCGCTCTTCATACACTAGAGCCGGCCGGGAGCTGATGAAAATCGGGTTATTTGACCTAGATGGTCCAACCGTTGTCAGCATCGATTTTATGATGAAGTAGGGCTAGACTTTGGTTCTTGCTTTCGTAGACACATCCCCCGCTGGGCTCTTTCGAACTTCTGTTTCCTTCGATACGATTTGGTTTACTTGAATTGAACATCAATAGAACCTCTGTATTTATTCAAGCAAAAAATTGGTCAATTCGGCTCACCTTCCCTCCATGGAGAGAGCGGATAGGGAAATGCGCTTAATAGCGAGTACTTGAGATGTGCATGCACTGCCTCGGCGCATCGCCATCGCGTCTCTTGATTTACATTGTTTTCGAGGACTACAGATGATCTAGGAGTCGTATGGATTATGCTAGTATCGCAAATGCTCTAGAAAACTAGTTGAGGTTACGAAAGAAAGCGTCAACTGCATAATCCGGCCGGGGAGTTGATGTTGAGAAGAACGAAAGAGTGGGGAAACGTTGTATCAAAGATAAAAAGAGCTGAGATGGTCTGCACATATTGCTCTAGGATTCAAAAATCCCGATCTAGGACTGGTCTGGAGCATCTATCGGAAGGGAATTATAAAGCTGGACAGATTGGTCTGTGCGATGTCGGTTGGGGAAGAATAAAGAGGACATACCGTAGACCAAGGCAAAGAAGTGATGAATTCTGTTCATCACGCATTCGTAGCTGCCCCTCCATTGTTCTTGGATGCATAAAACATCAACTGTGGCGTAGGGGAATATAGCAATAAATTTGCCACTCACCGGAACCGATTCAGAGCCATCGTTTCCCATGTCTGACTCTTCCAAATCTTGTAGAAGCTGTATTGACTAATAAATTAATCGAATTGACTGGGGGAAAAAAATCAAATACGCACGGCGGTGGAGTACCTTCTGATTGGGTTGAATCGCTTCAAGTGGCGCCCACGGTTCGGGATGGTCCCGCCGACTCGACCAGAAGGGCGCGGTTCGCGCACAAGAATAACCATTTCTTCGTCTGTAACGGGCATGAAAAGTCGGCAGTTGGACAAACAAAATACAAAGGGGGATGAAGCAAGAGGACAGGAGGCGATGGTGGTAGCTGCAGTCAGCTGAATGACTACACTGCCCGACCCCGTGCTGAGAGCCTGATCGAGGGTCTCTAAAAAAAATCCAAATAACGAGGACCAATTATCCCCATGACTGACAAAGGCTGGCTATACCTTATGGACTTAGTCTGGCGGACAGCATCGCCAAAAGCTGCACTTCTCCACGGACAATCGACCAACCAGCAGGACAAGAACATTTGGAACCCATTTCCTGCGGTAAGCGATCAAGACGGTCGAGAAATGGCGATGGAAGTCGCCGCCACATTGATCCCAGGTAAGTTGGGGGAAAGATTGGCGCGGTGCTAGTGGAATTTTTCCAATCTAATATCTTATAAAGGATGCCCTTATAGGTTCCGACCACATGAGCGGGCAAGTAGAATTGTACGTCAGGTGCAGATGTGATATGTCAACCATTGCTTCTTAAAGGTGACGTCTGATCGATGGCATAGAAAGAGCCCATTCTATCCCGAGTCGGGGTAAACAAAAGTAAAGTAAGTTACATTCCTATGAAGCAATGAACACTTGCCTTCAGTTCACAGAGGCAGCTGTCAGCTACGAAATGAATCCGGCGGCACCGAATCAGATAGGCGTGCGTACCTCGCCCGAATCGCAGACGAAAGCTCTGAATATAGTCGATTACCTGGTAGCAGAAACGTTCTCGTCGACGACGATGTCTTCGAGAAAAACCCGGTGTGGAAACCAATAGATGGGAGTAATCCGACCTGCCCCGAAATCGGAAAGATGGACCTGAAATATCCCGAGCAATGCAGTCCGATATCGGGCAATATATAGTGATGTTCCAGAATATCGAGAAAACCAGGTCAGTGGGGACAAAGTTGTAGATTTTCAAATTCGGGGTCCAAAAAGCACCACCAGCCTCGAGAGAGACAGAGAGACAACGAGAGACCAGCCAAACAGCCATTGTCGAGCATCAGGAAGCAGCTTGGGATATACTAGACCGGTTTGTTATTGGCAAAACAGATCCCTCGCGCAAATGAACGTACTCATGAGTCATGAGGGCTGCTTAGAAGTTCAAGGCGATCGCATGGATGACCTCTCCCACTTGAAATACTGCAGCATGTTGGACACGAGGCGCGAACAGGCTGTATCATGGAGCAGGAATCAAACAAGAGTGATTGTGCCGTCTTCAACGACTGTTCACTAGCACTCCCGCACCCTCGCTTCTGATAACGTGAGTCTATCCAATCTGGCCTCCAAGTGCTATGGCGTAGGAAAGAACTCCACGGATTACACTGTTGTTTCTCACAACAGTGGATATAGCATTCCAATTCGAGAATCCAGCAACAGAACTTGAAGGTATCGAATGAATGGACTCAGAGGATGCTTGAGTTCCGAAGATGAGGACATATCGCCGGCAGATCCGAATTGCAGGGGGCGTAAAAGCCAGGATTGCCATCTAAAAAGCCAGTTAGTAGATTCGACGGGGCACGAGAAACCTGGATCAGCTGCTGGGCGTTGTAGCAAGGATGACTGTTTGTCACCCCGCACTTTGAAACTCCTCCCTATCTAACAGTCTACAGAACACGACACCGGAACGGGGTAGCACATATCCTCCTTGAAAGTCATGGAGAAAGCGGTTGAAGCTGGAGAAGAGTCAAGGAGATATCATCGTCTCGACGCCATACATAATTTTAGCCCAGGCCCATGGCACAGTTCCCCTAACGAGTCTCAGCGGTGAAAGCTTTTCGACGATCTCTTGGCCAGAATGTCATCGAAGCGGGTCAATGAATACAGCGGCAGAGCTCGTCATGGAGTCGACGTCGACACCAAATTGAGCAGCCGATCACTATAGTAAGGGTTCAACTACCTGACCCAGGGTGGACTGAAAGATACGTTCAGTTTCAATTCTCAAATGTACCATGACCTCAAAGTATTGAAAGGCTGGTAACCAATATAGTCCACGCCTTTCGCATCGTCTGCCAAGCTTGACGTGAATATAACACCATCGTATCTCATTATCGCATAACACCGACGATGTCTATCTTGATTCTGGAGCCAGGCTCCGAAGCGCCTTAATGGCAGAGCGCAGGGGTAGTTGATAACCACAGCTCCCTCAATACCCCCACACCTTTCCATCTCCATTCCTTCTGGCCTCCGGGGCACATCCCCCAACTTCTGCCCTGCCTCGCCGAAAACCCAAACTCGGGCACGATCGTAAGTACTCCTTAGACCAAACCAGACCATCTCTTGCCTAGGGGTCAACGGCTGCTGGTCAGGATGGATGACGTGGCGGCGCATACGGCTTCAGTGTATGTTTCACAGCTCCCGCGGACGTTCCTCCAGAGGGCCTAGATAGGTCAGGGATTGAGTATAAGAGACGGAGACGGAGAGTAAGGCAGAGGGGGCATACTTATACCGGATCAAAGTGGGTCTTGGTGCGTCCGATGGGATCCATGCCCAAAAAAACCATATTACTTGTTCATGGTAAACAGGCTCTCCAGCCGTTTTGCCACGTAGGGTGAAACAGAATACAGTTCATCTTTATGTCTACGACGATGAGAAAAAAAAGTAAGAGAGGATTTGGAGAATGACCCACGAAACGCCGTTGCTTCTCGACGACCCACGCTATTGGGCTGTGGAACCGGCGCAAGGTGAAGAGAGAATAGCCGGGCTTTACGCATTTGCCTGATGCGTTCCGCCGCTTCGTCGGTTTCCCATTCGCGGGATCGTTGCCCATTGACGTTCAGCGCGACTGGCGTGTCGTGCACGATCGTCTCCTTGAGACTCTGCTCGGAAGCATCGATGTCATGTCAGCCACCATGACGTCTGACTCACTTTCTCGGACGTTGGCGTGCCTGTCGTACAGGGCGACGACGGCCCGTCGATGGGCTGGTTAATACTGCACTCGACCCATCCACGTTCGGAAACGATGGAAATGTCGTGGTTTTGCTGGTGTGGGGTCTATTGAGCACGCCTGTAGCTAGACGCCGACGAGGGCGTCCAGGGAGTACGTGATTCCCTTGACCTTCCTAGATGGTTCCAAAGCGGAGGGCAGTGCCGCCCGTGGGGCGCACGCCGGGCTTGAGGTTGCATTAGAAAAAGTCGCTGAGAGAGGGGGTAGGATTTGAGGTCTTGAGGTTGCAGCCAAAGGCCAGGGCCGCTTAGAGGCGGAACCAGACGTGGAATTCCTCAATGGAGTTAACATAGCTCCAGAGTCACGACATGTTGCGCAATGGGGGGGCAGGAGTTACATGGAGCTGGGGTAGAAGGACGTGTTGAGATGGCGATGGAGTACGTGGAGCCCGATCACCTTTACCCCTTTGTTTCGGGATAGGATGAGCAAGAAGGCGCCGATAGCCGATGGCAGTGGCCCAATAGAACCGGTAACCCCTTACAATCCCGAGCGCTGACCGGCGCTGCAAGCAAAAGGGCGGACACGCTTACTGATACAAGTCTATCGCCACATTTCCGTCGCCGCGTCGCGGAGCTTTGCTCCGTAAAATGGTAATCCTGTCTTGCCCGCCGTCTCTGTCGGCGGCATGCTCCTGTTTCCCCCTACCCATCAGGCGCGATGCTGTCGACGGCAGTGTGTTGAGCGTCGTTAGAATGAATTGTAGGCATTCAGATGGTGGGGCAGGTGAGTGCGGGGATGGCCCCCGGCGGCTCGGTCCACGTCTTCGGCGACAAATGGCATTCGGTCGGCCACGGATTACAACGACAATGCACTCTCGAGCTCGTGAACAGTGTTAAAAATGTCACGACCCATCTTCAAGCTAGAGTCACAGGGGAGCCCGGAGCTTGGTGAGCTTTTCCGGTCGGAACTTGGGACGATTACCGTTAATATAAGACTGGAGGCTATTCTGCAGGTGTTCAAGCATCTCTTCCCCCTTCCCGTCTTGTCTAATGTTCAGCGATCTACCCTCAGATATTGTTCTCGAAATCCTGCCCTACCTTCCTCTGAACACTATCGCATCTCTCGCTCTTGTCTCCCGCGGTTTGCACAGTTTAATCAACAGCAATGAGAATCTGGTCTACCGTGAGGCGTCATGTTATCAAGGCTACATCCCATCATGCACAACTACTTTGGACAAAGCTTACTCGTTGTACTCTCGCCGGTCCATGGGAGCAGGACCGATCCCCAATTGGAAGGATTTTTGTGCGTGAAATTCTCCCATTTTCTACCAACTGATTGTAAGAATGCGTTGGTGACAAAGGCAAGAGACGCAAATACATAAACGAGAGCTGGGCCGGCAAAGTTCCGTCTTCTATTACCCCCCATTACAGCACGGGCAACGACGTTCGCGACGTCAGGGTCAACGAGGCAGATGGCTACATCTTCACCTCATCAACTGAGGGAGGTCTGTGTGTCACCGATCTGGCCACCGGCAAAGATCTATGGTCGCTCCCCGTGGTGAGTACTCATGTTCTATTGCAATCAGGGTTTATCGAATGATCAGTCGCATGATGCATAGACCTATAAATTTCTGTGGTTTGAATACAGTAACGGTTACCTCGTGGTGAAGCCTTACTGCGAGGACGTAGAAGTCTGGAGGTGTTCTGCAGAGTTTCAGGACGTCGATGAGCCTTCCTCCCCGGAAGCGAAACCTACCGTTCGCCAACTCACCGCCTCTGCGGCTGCTGCGCGCAAGTACGGCACTTTGCCCTCGCGCGGGAACTTCCTCCCTTGGGCCCATCTTCAAAGAGCTGGACAAAGGGGTATTACCCGCTTCTCGTTCCCTTCCCTTGGGGAAATAACTCCAGATGAGATCTATATCTGGGACGTACGTACAGGCGCGCTGGTGCAGACACTGCTGAACATCCAACAAGTCAACTACATTGATGGCGATGCGATCGTCTCCGCTGATGACGACGACGACGAGTTCTGGTATCTGGAAGAAGTCT
>Ga0307516_10001011_pt1 | contig 38968 bp, 29 predicted proteins | sample 19_EM_MG_FD_203310 | JGI IMG/M metagenome (GOLD analysis project Ga0307516, IMG submission 203310) | Populus trichocarpa ectomycorrhiza microbial communities from riparian zone in the Pacific Northwest, United States - 19_EM | ecosystem: Host-associated > Plants > Roots > Unclassified | place... | reverse complement strand
CATGCGCGAGGTAGCGCGCGTCATTGCTGCGCAGCGCGATCGCACCCGTGTCGCCTTGCGCCTGCAGCCAGGCCGGCAGTCCGCCGTTGCGGGCCTCGGCATGCACCCAGGGGCCGGGGCGCAGGTGGAACAGCATGCCGGCCGCGTGCACCCGTTGCACGAAGCGACGCAGGTCGCGCAGGCCGCTCCAGTCGTAGCGGCCTTTTTCGGTTTCGTGATGGTTCCAGAACACGTAGGTCGCGACGATGTCGATGCCGCCGGCGCGCATGCGGTGCAGCTCGTCGGCCCATTCGCCCTCGGGGCAGCGCGAATAGTGGAACTCGCCCATCACCGGCATCCATGGGCGGCCGTCGCGCTCGATGCAGCGGCTGTTGACGGCCAGCGTGCCGGATGGGCCAGTGCCTCCATCGCCCAGCGCGAGGAAGTCGCGCTCGACGATCGGCGGTTGGGGACTGAGGAGAAGGGTGGGCATCGAAAAGGTTAAGCGTTTAATTTGTTGACACTATCTACCTGTCCAGCGGTGTGGTCATCCGGGAGAACCATTACGGTGCAAACAGTCATAGATGCGGGCTGCATAGGCATAGATCTGGTGCATGACATCGATTGACAAAACCCATGGCGGCCACGCATAGTGGGTTAATCGCTTAATTAATTGACCCCTGCTCATGAAACTTGGTGTCTGCTACTACCCCGAACAATGGGATCGCGCGCGTTGGCGCGATGACGCCAGGCGCATGGCGGCCATGGGCCTGAAAGTGGTGCGAATCGCCGAATTTGCCTGGGCACTGATGGAGCCGCGCGAGGGGGAGTTCGAATGGGCATGGCTCGACGAGGCGGTGGACACGCTGGCCGAGGCCGGGTTGGAGGTGGTGCTGGGCACGCCGACCGCGGCACCGCCGCGCTGGCTGACCGAACGTTACCCGGAAGTGCTCGCGGTCGACGCGCAGGGACGCACGCGCGGCGCCGGCTCGCGTCGCCATGTGTGCTTTTCGAGCGCGAAGTATTTCAGTGCGTCGCAAACGATCGTCGAGGCGATGGTGCAGCGCTACGGAGATCATCCGGCCGTCACGGCCTGGCAGACCGACAACGAATACGGCTGCCATGACACGGTGCAGTCGTACTCGCCGCAGGCGCTGGCGCGCTTTCGCCTCTGGCTGGAGCGGCGCTACGGCAGCATCGACGAACTGAACCGGCGTTGGGGCAACGTGTTCTGGAGCATGACCTGCGACAGCTTCGAGCAGATCGGCCTGCCGGTGGGCCTGCCCGCGCAGGCGAATCCGATTCACGCGCTGGACTGGCGACGCTTCGCCTCCGACGAGGTGCTGCGCTTCAACCGCATGCAGGTGGACACGCTGCGCGCCCATTCGCCCGGGCGCACGGTGACGCACAACTTCATGGGCTTCTTCGGCGAGTTCGACCACCATGCGATGGGACGCGACCTCGACATGGCCTCGTGGGACAGCTACCCGCTGGGCCACACCGATTCGACGTCGTTCATCGATCCCGAGGATCGCCTGCGCTGGGCGCGCAGCGGCCACCCGGACATCGCCGCCTTCCACCACGACCTCTACCGCGGCATCGGCCGCGGCCGCTTCGCGGTGATGGAGCAGCAGGCCGGGCCGGTGAACTGGGCGCCGTGGAACCCCGCCCCGCAAACGGGCCAGGTCCGTGCGTGGACCTGGGAGGCGTTCGCCCACGGCGCCGAGTTCGTCTCGTACTTCCGCTGGCGCCAGTTGCCCTACGCGCAGGAACAGATGCATTCGGGGCTGCACGACAGCGACGATCGCGTCACCTCCGGTGGCGCCGAGGCTGCGCGCGTCGCCACGGAGCTTGCGGCGATCCAGGAAGTGCTCCACCGTCCCGCCCCCGCGGCGTCGCGCGCGCCGGTCGCCCTCGTGCTGGATTACACGAGCCACTGGATGCTCGAGATCCAGCGCCACGGCGCCGACGCCAGCTATTTCGGCGAGGCCTTCGCGCTGTACGGCGCGGCCAGGCGCCTGGGCCTGGACGTCGACATCGTCGCGCCCGATGCCGATCTCGACGGCCGCGCCCTGGTGCTGGTGCCGGCGCTGCTGGCCGCCGACGCCGACCTCGCGCGACGTCTCGAAAGCAGCTCGGCCCAGGTCGTCATCGGCGCCCGCAGCGGCTCCAAGACCACGGACTTCCGCATCGCCGACGGGCTGCCGCCGGGTCCCCTGGCGCAGCGCACAGGCCTGCGCGTCGGCAGCGTGGAATCGTTGCGGCCAGGCCTGACGGTGGCGGTGAGCGGACCCGGACTGCGGGGCCAGGCCAGCGCCTGGCGCGAGCATGTCGAGGTCACCGAGGGCACCGACGTCCTGGCCCGTTTCGAGGATGGCGGCCCGGCGCTGATGAAGCGCGGCCGCGTGCGTTACCTGGCCGGCACCTTCGACCGCGCGCTGCTGGATGCGTTGACCGAAGGCGCCGCCGTGGACGCCGGCCTCGCGCCCACGCGACTGCCCGAAGGGCTGCGGCTGCGTCGACGCGGGCGGCTGCAGTTCGCCTTCCACAGCGGGCCGGGGCGCGTGACGGTGCCGGCGCCCGCCGGCGCCACCTGGGTACTGGGGAGCCGCGACATGGGGCCGGCCGATGTCGCCGCATGGATTGCCGATTGACAGCCACAATCAAGGGCATGGCTACCCTTGTCGAAGTTGCACGTCACGCAGGCGTCACCGCCGCCACCGTCTCCAACGTCCTGCGCGGCCGCGGCAAGGTGGGCGCGCAGACGCGTGAACGCGTCCTGGCGGCGGTGCAGACGCTGGGCTACCGCCCGAACCTCAATGCGCGCGCGCTCGCCGAAGGCCGACCGTCGACCATCGCGCTGGTGGTCAGCAGCATCGCCAACCCGTTCTATCCCGAATTCGCGCTGGCCGTCGAACGCGCGGTGCGCCAGCGCGGCTACTTCCTCGTTGTCTGCAATACCAACGACGACCCGCAGCAGGAACGAGACTACCTGGACGCCGTGGGCGGCTCGCTCGCCCATGGCGTGCTGGTGATGAACGCCGACTTCATCCAGATGGACGCGCTGCTCGCGCTGCGCCAGCGCGGCGTGCCGGTGGTGCTGTGCATGTGGGAGCACCCCGGCGAGCCGCCCGCGCTGCCGTGCGTGGCGGTCGATTTCGAACTCGCCGGCCGCATCGCCGCCGAACACCTGATCAAGCTGGGCCATCGCCGCATCGGCGCGATCGTCGGCAGCGAAGCCTCCGGCAACCACATCTGGCGCTACCGCGGCTTCAGCGATGCGCTCGAACGCGCCGGCATCGCGCACGCCTCGACCGAGACCCGCTTCGGCCGCGACACGATCGAGGCCGGACGCAGCGCGGCCCACGCCCTGCTCGCCGCGGTACCCGACCTGACGGCGCTGTTCGTCAGCAACGACTTGCCCGCGATCGGCGCCCTGCAGGCCGCCGCCGACCTGGGCCTGTCGGTGCCGCGCGATCTCTCGGTGTGCAGCATCACCGACATCCAGCTCGCCAGCGAGGTACGCCCGGCGCTGACCACGGTCGCGGTGCCGACCGCCGAGGCGGCCGAACTGGCGGTCGCCGCCTTGATGCAGATGATCGACGATCACAACATCGGCGACGAGCCGACGGCACGGATCCGTACCGCTTCGGCGCCGCGACTGATCGTCAGGGGATCCACCGGGCGGCCCGCTCACGGCTGACTCGACGGGTTGGCACGCGTTGCCCCGCCGACCGAATTCCTTGACTTCTTCCTGATGGCGCAGGGCGGCGAATTCCAGGTGCCCGCACCTCGAGTTCGCCGCGTGTCTTCCTCGAGGTCGACCCGGGAGATCAGAAGGGCGCCCTAAGGGAAAACCCACTAGGCCCCGGCCCGCCAACTGGTATGCTGTACCAACCAGTCAACCACTTATTCGAGATACCGTGGACTTCCTCCATCATCGCGTTCCGGGCAGCGGAACTCGTGAGATCACCAAGCGTACCGTCAAGGACCAGGTCGCCGACAAGATCGCGTCGATGATCCAGACCGGACTGCTGCAGCAAGGCGATGAGCTCCCGTCCGAGCGCGAACTGGCGGCGACGCTCTCGGTGTCGCGCGAGTCCGTTCGCGGCGCGCTCTCGGTGCTTGCGGGTCGTCGAATGATCGATGTCTCCCAGGGGTCCCGCACACGCGTTCTCGGCACGGGCGGACAAACCTTCCAGGACACGGTCTCGTCGTTGGGCGGCTTCAAGGGCAAGTCGATCGAGGAAGTGACGGAGGCCCGCGCGCTGGTTGAAGTGGAAGTCGTTCGCCTTGCCGCCGCGCGCATGAAGCCGGCCGTCCTGGATCGACTCGAAGCCCTGGTCGACGAGCAGGCCACCATGCTGAACGACCCGGTACGGTTCCAGATTTCCGACCGGGAGTTTCACACTGTCTTGTATGAAGCCTGTGGCAACGAACTGCTGGCCAACTACGTCGTCGACCTCTATGCGTTTGCGCTGGATGCGCGGCGCAAGGCCTTGAAGCGCAAGGGCGCCATTGCGCACAGCGTGGAAGACCACCGCGCGATCGTCAAGGCGTTGCGCGCGAAGCATCCGACCCACGCGGCGGACGCCGTGCGTGCTCACCTGGACAGCGTCTACACGACGACGCTGCCCGAGCTGAAGAAGTAGGCCATGGTCGTCGAAGTGTTCGATTCGCGGTTCGAAGCTGTCCTGCGCACGGGCGCGTCGCTCGAGCGCCTGTGCACCGGCGCCGCATGGAGCGAAGGCCCGATCTGGATGTCGGAGGACGACTCGGTCCTGTGGAGCGACATCCCCAACAACCGCATGCTGCGATGGCACGCCGACACCGGCATGAGCGTCTGGCGCGACCAGATCGAATTCACCAACGGGCACGTGCGCGAGGCCGACGGTTCGCTGCTGCACTGTTCGCACGGCCAGAGGGCCATCGTGCGGACGCGCTTCGGCGCGGGTCTTGCGGACGCGGTCGACGAGATCGTGGTGAGTCGCTACCAGGGCCGCCGCCTGAATTCGCCCAACGACTTGTACGTGAAGTCGGATGGAACGATCTGGTTCAGCGATCCGCCCTACGGCATCCTCTCGGATCACGAGGGGCATCGCGCCGAGTCGGAGCTGGGAGACAACTACGTCTTCCGGTTCGATCCTCGCAGTGGGTCGCTCGATATCGTCACTGATCTTGTCGAGGAACCCAACGGCCTGGCGTTCTCGCCGGACGAATCCTTGCTCTATGTCTCGGACACCTCCGCGGCGCTGCGCAAGGATGGCGGCGGCAACCACCATATCGTCGCCTTCGATGTCGTCGACGGCCGCTCGCTTGCCAACCCGCGCGTCTTCGCTGTCGTGAACCCTGGCCTGGCCGACGGCTTCCGCGTCGATGCGCAAGGCTGGCTCTACACCAGCAGCGCCGACAGCGTGCAGGTCTACCACCCCGATGGCACGCGCCTGGCGAAGATTCCCGTACCGGAAAAGGTCGGTAACCTCACCTTCGGTGGCCACGGACGCGACGAACTGTTCATCTGTGCCACGACGTCGCTGTACCGCATCCGGTTGAACACGCGCGGAATCCAGATTCCCTGAACGAAAGAACGACATGAGTAGAGACATCTTGCTCCTGGTTGAGAAGTGCGCGCACTGCATCAGCTGGTACGACCTCGAATCCGGAAAGCGCGTGCGATCCCTCGCGTTGCCCGAATTTCCGCATGAGTTCGTCGTCGACCGCGCACAGCGCTACGCCTACGTCGGCCACTACGGTGTCGAAACCTCCGGCCACGTCGGTGCGGGAGGACATTCCATCCTCCAGGTCGACATTCGTTCGGCCGAACTGGTACGGTCTATAGACCTGTTGCCGTTCAACCGCATCCATGGCCTGCAGATCGACGAGCAAGACAGGCTCTACGCGTTGAGCGAGGAAAAGGCCACGTTGCTGGTGCTCGAGCAGCCTCACGTCGACACGGCACCGCGGCGTGCCGTTCCGTCGGGCGGCATCAAGAGCCATCTTTTCGCCCTCACGCGGGACGGCCAGACCGCGTTCTGCATGAATCTGCTGAGCCACACCGTCACCAAGGTGCGACCTTGGGATCCGCTGCATGTCCCTGTCGCTTGCCATCCGGGCCAGAAGCCGGAAGGCAATTGCCTGAGCGAGGACGAGAAGACGCTGTTCGTCAGCAACCGCTGGAGCAACACCTTGGCCGCCATCGACACGGACACGATGGTGGTTCGCCGCAGCGCGCCTTGCCGCGACGACGTCACCCGGATCTACCGCTCGCGCGACGGCCGATTGTTCACCAGCAACTATGGCGACCGCAGCCTCTCGGTCGTCGACCCGGAGACCTTGCGGGAGACCGGCTACCTGAAGATGGAGGCCAGAGCCATCGCGCTGTCGTTCCATCCGACGCTTGCGCTGGCGTACGTCTCCCAGGACGATGATCGGGTGATGGTGCTGGACACCGAGACACTGCGCATCGTTGCCTTCATCGCGACGCAGCGCGAGCCCGACGTGTCGCAGGTCGTGTCGCTGTGAGCGGCGGTCAATCCATGGTGGCGCCGCCGCTGCTGGAGTTCCGCGGCGTCAGCAAGCGCTTCGGCGGAACGCAGGCCGTGGACGACGTGAGCTTCGACGTGAGGCCCGGCGAGATCATGGCGTTGCTGGGCGAGAACGGCGCGGGAAAGTCCACGCTGATCAAGCTGCTTGCAGGCATCTACCCGATCGACCGCGGTGAAATGCGGTTCGATGGACGCCAGGAATCCGAATGGCGAAGCAGCGATCGCTCGCGCCAGCCGGTCGCTTTCATCCATCAGGATCTCGGACTCGTCGATTGGATGACGGTGGCGGAGAACGTGGCGCTGGGCATGGGCTATCCGCGGCGCTTCGGATTGATCGACTGGCGCGCCGCGCGTCGGACGGCCCGCCGCGTGATGAGCAGCGTCGGCTGCGACATCGATCCCGATCGACGCGTCTTCTCGCTCACGCGGGCCGAGAAGTCGTTGCTGGCCATCGGTCGCGCGCTCGAGGTCGAGGCCCGCCTCCTGGTCCTCGACGAACCGTCGGCCAGTCTGCCGATGGCGGACGTGGAGCGGCTGTTCGGCGTGCTTCGGGATCTGCGGCAGCAAGGCATGGCGATGATGTATGTCTCCCACCGGCTCGACGAAGTCATGACCATTTCCGACCGCGCCGCCGTGATGCGCGACGGCCGGCTGGTGACGGTGCGCGAGACCGCGCAAACCTCGGAAGCGGAACTGGTTCACCTGATCGTCGGCAAGGCCTTGTCGCGTGCCGCGATCAAGGCCACTCCCAAGGCGGACAGCGAAACCGTCCTTCGATTGCACGACGCGGGCAGTGGCAATGCAGGGCCGGTGAGCTTCCAGGTACGCCGAGGCGAGGTCGTCGGCCTGGTGGGCCTGCGCGGGGCAGGACAGGAGGCGATCAGCCGCGCACTGTTCGGCCGCGAGCCGTTGTCGGCGGGGACGATGAATCTGCTTGGTCGGGACGTTCGCTTTCGCGACTGCGCGGACGCGATCCGCGCGGGCGTGGCGTACGTGGCTGGCGAGCGCCTGGAGGAGAACCTGGCAGGTTCGATGAGCGTGCTCGAGAACCTGTTTCCGCATCCGTCGCTGCACGGAGACAAGGGCTTCGCGCTCGATCGCCGGCGCAGGGAGAGCGACACCGCGATGGCCTTGATCCGGCAATTCGACGTCAACCCGCCGGCACCCGCGGCGGAGATCCAGCAGTTGTCCGGTGGCAATCAGCAAAAGGTGGTGCTCGCGCGCTGGTTCCACCTCGACAAGCCTCTGGTGGTGCTGGAAGAGCCGACGGCCGGCGTCGATGTGGGCGCCAAGCGGCAGATCTATGGCGTGCTGCGCGAGCGCGCCGACGCGGGCACGGCGTTGATCGTCGTGTCGACCGATTTCGAGGAGGTGGCCACCGTCTGCACGCGCGTGCTGGTGTTCCGCGACGGCCTCATCGCTGCCGAATTGAGCGGCACCGACATCACGGTGGAACGGCTGCTCGCCCTCGCGGCGGGGGGCGCTGCCCACCACAGCTCAGAACAACGACAGGAGACTCCGGCATGACCGCTTCCATCAAATCCACCGCACTGGAGCCCGATCGCTCCCTGGACGGCGACGCCCTGAACCTCGTCGGACGAATCGCGCGTGCGATGCCGGTCTATGGCCTCGTCATGTTGACCGTGGGACTTGCGCTGCTGTTTTCCGTGCTGCTGCCCGACACGTTTCCGACCTTGTTCAACCTGCGCGCCATCCTGGCCGACAAGTCGGTGATCGCGCTGCTGGCGTTGGCCGCCACCATTCCGATGATCACCGGCAAGATCGACCTGACGGTGGGCTATGGCATCGTGCTGTGGCACATCCTGGCGATCAGCCTGCAAACGAAGATGGGACTGGCGTGGCCGGTTGCGGTCGCGATCGTGATCGCATGCGCAGCCTTGTTCGGCGTGCTCAACGGCCTGCTCGTGGAGCTGGTGCAGATCGATTCGTTCATTGCGACGCTCGGCACGGGCACGGTGATCTATGCGATGGCCATGTGGTACAGCGGCGGCCGCCAGGTGGTTGGTGAACTTCCCGATGGCTTCGTGAACATCGCCGGGGGCAACCTGTTGGGACTGCCGCTCGGGGCTTTCTATGTACTGATCGTGAGTGTCGCCTTGTGGCTGCTCACCGAGTTCACGCCGCTGGGGCGGTCGTTGTATGTGATCGGCGCCAATCCCAGGGCCGCCCTCCTCAATGGCATTGCGGTGCGCAAGCACGTGGTGGGCGCATTCGTCGCATCGGGCGCGCTGTCGGGATTCGCCGGCGTCCTTCTCGCCTCGCGTTTGCAGATCGGCCAGGCCAGCGTCGGTCTCGAATTCCTGCTGCCCGCGCTCGTCGGTGCCTTCCTCGGCTCCACCACGATCCGCCCCGGTCGAGTGAATGTCTGGGGAACGCTGGTCGGCGTCGCCATCCTGGCCATCGGCATCTCGGGTATCCAGCAATTCGGCGGCGCGTTCTATGTCGAGCCGCTGTTCAACGGCCTCACGCTGCTGGTGTCGATCGGTATCGCGGGTTGGGCGCAGCAGCGCCGCAACGTGTCGATCAAGCGCCGCATCGCGGAGCGCCAGCTTGCCGAGGCCGTACCGATCTCGAAGTCCCCATCCCCCAAGCCGTGACGACAGCGGCACTTTCGAAACTACCGAACTGAAAACAGGAGACAACCATGAAGATTTCCCACGATCGGCGAGGCGCCTTGGCGCTTGCTGTCTTTGCCGCGAGCCTGGCTGGCCAGGCCTGCGCCGATGATTTTCTGGACGCCGCTCGTCAGAAGGTCGCCGTTGCAACGATGTCGGCGGACAAATGGGACGGCCCCACCGCCGGCCCGAAGGCCACCGCCGGGAAGACCATCGTCTTCGTCGCCGCGGACCTCAAGAATGGCGGCATCCTGGGCGTCTCCAAAGGAGTCGAGGAGGGCGGCAAGAGCATCGGCTGGAACGTGCGCGTCATCGACGGGCAGGGCAGCGTGAGCGGGCGCACCGCTGCGTTGAACCAGGCGCTGGCTCTCAAGCCGGCCGGCATCGTGGTTGGTGGGTTCGACACCACCGAACAGAAGTCGGCGTTCCAGAACGCAGCCAAATCCGGCGTGCCGCTGGTGGGTTGGCACTCCGGAGACAAACCGGGGCCCAATGCGGCTGCGGGTCTGTTCGCCAACGTGACGACGACTGCGGACGACGTCGCGGAAGTCGCCGCGCTGTCGGCAGTGGCTGACTCCGGGGGCAAGGCCGGTGTCGTGATCTTCACCGACTCGCAGTACGCCATCGCCGTCTACAAGGCGCGTGCGATGGAGGCGGTGATCAAGAAATGCGGCGGCTGCACGGTATTGAGCTTCGAGGACAGCCCGATCTCGGAGAGCTCGACCCGGATGCCGCAATTGACGACGTCGCTCCAGCAACGCTTCGGCGACAAGTGGACCCATTCGCTGGCGATCAACGATCTCTATTTCGACTTCATGGGCCCGTCGCTTTCGGCGGCCGGCAAGAAGGGGGACGGCAGTCCGAAGGCCGTCTCCGCAGGCGATGGTTCGGAGGCTGCGTACCAGCGAATTCGGACCAGGCGCTACCAGGCCGGGACGGTACCCGAGCCGCTGAACCTGCAGGGCTGGCAGATCGTCGACGAGCTCAATCGCGCGTTCGCCAGGCAGCCCTGGTCCGGCTACGTTCCCAAGGTGCATCTGGTGACCGTGGAGAACGTGGGCAAGGACGGCGGCCCCAAGAACCTGTTCGATCCCGACAACGGCTATCGCGACGAGTACCGAAAGATCTGGGGCAAGTGAGCTCCATCGACCTGGCCGTGATGCCGGCCGGGTCTTCTCCACCTCCCGAAATGAAACCATGACCGATTCATCGCCCCCTCCCTCCTCATTGCCCGTGGTGGCGCTCACGCTGGGTGATCCGGCCGGGATCGGCCCCGAACTGGTGGCCCGGCTCCTTGCGCGTGCAGACCTGATGTCCCAGGCCAACGTGGTGCTGGCAGGCGATCCCTGGCTTTGGGCCGAAGGCCAGCGGATCGCCGGTGTGGACGTACCTACGGTTGGCGTCGATTCGCTGGCGCAGGTGCGCACGCGGCCGGACGCCCGCGCGCCGGCATTCCTCGCCGTGGACACAGTCCGGCCGGATCAGGTGCACCTGTCGCAGGCTGAAGCCCCGGGCGGTGCCTCGGTGCTGAAAGTGCTGGATCGGTGCATGGACGCCGCGCTGGCCGGGGAGATCGATGCCATCTGCTTCGCGCCGCTCAACAAGTTCGCCATGAAGCAAGGCGGGCTGAAGCACGAGGATGAACTGCATCACTTCGCGCAGTACCTGGGCGTCACCGGATACTTCTGCGAGTTCAATACCCTGCGCGGGCTGTGGACCTCTCGAGTCTCCTCGCATGTGCCGCTGAAGGACGCGCCCAAGTATCTGGACCAGGCGCGGATCGTCAACGCCGCGACGCTGATATTCCGCTCTCTCCAGGCCGATGGCGTCGCGCAACCGCGCGTCGCCGTGGCGGGCTTCAACCCGCACAACGGCGACGGCGGAACCTGCGGGCGCGAGGAGATCGACATCATCGCGCCGGCCGTGCGTGAACTCGCTGCGCGCGGCATGCCGGTACAGGGGCCGTTTCCGGCCGACACCATCTTCCTCAAGGCGCGTGACGGCGAGCTCGATGCGATCGTGACGATGTATCACGACCAGGGCCAGATCGCGATCAAGCTGATGGGATTCTCGCAAGGCGTCACCGTGCAAGGGGGTCTGCCGATCCCGATCACGACGCCGGCGCACGGCACCGCCTACGACATCGCCGGCCTGGGCAAGGCCAATGTCGACGCCATGGCCAACGCGTTCCAGATCGCCTGCCGCATGGGCCGCGCGAGTCGCACCGCTCGCGTGCCGCTCGGCACGAACAACATCAACCAGTGAGGCTCCAGCGCCATGAAAATCAAATCCGTCCGCGCCCGTGTCTTCGAATGGAAGGGCAAGACCGTACCGCCGCAGGGGAACTTCTGCTCCAACGCGATGGATCTCGTGTACGACAACCGCAGTTCCCGGCACGCGGTCGGCGAGGACACGATGAACACGTTTCGCTTCCATGGCTGGACCGTCGTGGAAGTGGAGACCGATGACGGCATCGTCGGCCTGGGCAACGTCGCCCTGGCGCCGCGCATCGCCAAGGCCATCATCGACGAATACCTCTCGCCCCTCGTGATCGGACAGGATCCCTGGGACTACGAGTACCTCAACCAGCGCATGTACCGCGCCACGCACGCGTGGGGTCGCAAGGGCGTGGGGATGGCGGCGATCTCGGCCGTCGACATCGCCATCTGGGACATCCTCGGCAAGAGCGTCGGCAAGCCAGTGTTCAAGCTCCTGGGCGGTCGCACCAAGGAGCGCATCCCGTGCTACTACAGCAAGCTCTATCGCACGGACCTGGGCGAGATGCAGGCCGAGGCCGAGAAGTTCATGAAGCAGGGATTTCGTGCTTTCAAGATGCGTTTCGGCTACGGCCCTGCGCACGGGCAGCAAGGCGTCGTGGAAAACCTCAAGTCGGTCGAAGCGGTACGCGAGGTCGTCGGCTATGACAACGACCTGATGCTCGAGTGCTACATGGGCTGGAATCTCGAATACGCCAAGCGCATCCTGCCCAAGCTCGAGAAGTTCCAGCCGCGCTGGCTGGAAGAGCCCGTGATCGCGGACGACATCGATGGCTATGCCGAGCTGAACCAGTTGACGAGCATTCCGATCTCTGGCGGCGAGCACGAGTTCAGCCTGTACGGGTTCAAGCAGTTGCTCGACAAGAAGGCCGTCTCGGTGGTGCAGTACGACACCAACCGCGTCGGCGGCATCACCATGGCGCACAAGATCAACGCACTGTGCGAGGCCTACAGCGTGCCGGTGATCCCGCACGCGGGCCAGATGCACAACTACCACCTGACGATGAGCAGCCTGAACTGCCCGATCAGCGAATACTTTCCCGTCCACGACGTGGAGGTTGGCAACGAGCTCTTCTACTACATCTTCGACGGCGATCCGGTTGCCGAGAACGGATTCCTGCAGCTCGACGATCACAAGCCGGGCCTGGGCCTGACGCTGAAGACCGAGTACCTCGACCAGTTCAGCATCACGGAGTGATGCATGCCTGACACGATGAGCTCTTCCCAGACGCCGCGCTATCGGGGACTGTTCCCCGTGGCTCCGACGCCGTTCACCGAGACCGGCGAACTCGACCTCGCGAGCCAGAAGCGCTGCATCGACTTCATGATCGATGCAGGCTCCGACGGACTTTGCATCCTCGCCAACTTCTCCGAACAGTTCCTGCTTTCCGACGCCGAGCGCGAGACGCTGACTCGAACGGTGCTCGAACATGTCGACGGGCGTGTGCCCGTGATCGTGACCACGACGCACTTCAGCTCCAAAGTGTGCGCCGAACGCAGCCGACGCGCACAGGACCAGGGTGCGGCCATGGTGATGGTCATGCCGCCATATCACGGCGCGACGTTCCGGGTGCCCGAGGAGCAGATCTTCGAGTTCTACGCGGGCGTATCGGATGCCATCGGCATCCCCATCATGGTTCAGGACGCGCCGGCGAGCGGGACGACGCTGTCGGCGGCCTTCCTGGCACGCATGGCGCGCGAGATCGAGCAACTCTCGTACTTCAAGATCGAGACCGCCGGCGCCGCAACGAAGTTGCGCGAGTTGATTCGGCTCGGCGGCGACGCGGTCGAAGGCCCCTGGGACGGAGAGGAAGCCATCACGCTGATCCCCGACCTGGACGCCGGCGCGACGGGAGCGATGACCGGCGGGGGATTCCCCGACGGCTTGCGACCGATTCTGGACGACTACCGCGAGGGCCGGCGCGAGCAGGCGATCGCCGGCTACGAACGCTGGCTGCCGCTCATCAACCTCGAGAACCGCCAATGCGGTCCGCTGGCGGCCAAGGCCCTGATGAAGGAGGGCGGTGTCATCGCCTGCGAGGCACCGCGCCATCCGTTCCCCGCATTGCATCCCGCCAGTCGCGCCATCCTCATCGAAACCGCGCGGCGGCTCGATGCGCTGGTCTTGCGTTGGAACCACTGAATCCGACAAGGAATGACCCTCATGGACATCACGGGCCAACTACTGATCGGCGCACGCGACATCGACGTCGCCGGGACTGTCCTCCAAGCCGTGAACCCGGTGAACGGGCAGCAGCTTTCACCGGCGTTCTGTACGGCTCGAGCCGAAGACATCGACCTGGCCTGCACGCTGGCCGCACAAGCCTTCGATCGGTACAGGGCGACGGCCCCATCGGAGCGGGCGTCCTTCCTCGAGCGCGTCGCGGCAGGTATCGAGGCCCTGGGCCCGCAGTTGATCGCGCGCGCAATGGCGGAAACCGGCTTGCCGCAGGCTCGCCTGGAAGGGGAGCGCGCGCGGACCTGTGGCCAGCTTCGCCTGTTCGCTGGCGTGCTGCGCACCGGCGCGTGGCAGCAACTGACCCTGGACCGTGCCCTGCCGGATCGCCAGCCCCTTGCGCGTTCCGACTTGCGGATGCAACTGATCGCCGTGGGCCCGGTGGCCGTCTTCGGTGCCAGCAACTTTCCGCTCGCCTTTTCGGTGGCAGGCGGAGATACCGCATCCGCACTGGCTGCCGGTTGCCCGGTCGTCGTGAAGGCCCATCCTTCACATCCTGGGACGTCCGAACTTGTCGGCCGCGCGGTTCGCCAGGCGGTGCAAGAGTCCGGCCTGCCTGAAGGAGTCTTCTCGTTGGTGGGGGGTGCCGGCAACGAGGTCGGCACGCTGCTCGTTGCGCACCCCGCCATCCAGGCGGTCGGATTCACCGGCTCGCGTGCAGGTGGACAGGCCTTGTTGCGAGTGGCGCAAGGACGCGGGCAGCCGATCGCGGTCCATGCGGAGATGAGCTCGATCAATCCGGTATTCCTGCTGCCAGGGGCGCTCGCGTCTCGTGCGGAACGCGTCGCTCAGGGACTGGTCGATTCGATGGTGCTGGGAAGCGGACAGTTCTGTACCAATCCCGGGCTGGTTCTCGGAATCGGGGGGCCGGGCTGGGATCGATTCATCGATCTCGTCGCGGGTGCTGTCGAAGCCAAGGCGCCGGGCACGATGCTGAACGAGGGGATTCACCGCGCCTATGGCAGCGGCATCGCGCATCTGGAATCGCTGGACGGTGTCGTGCGGGTCGCACAAGGAAAATCCGCCGGAGAGGAAGCGGGTTGTTCCGCACGCGCCGTGGTGTTCCAGACGACGGCCGATCGGTGGCTCGCGACACCGTCGCTCGAGAACGAAGTGTTCGGCCCGTGTTCACTGCTTGTGCGGTGCGTCGATGGGGCGCAGATGATCGAGGTTGCGGAACACCTTTCGGGCCAGCTCACCGCGACCTTGCATCTCCAGGACGACGTCCCTGGCGACCTCAATGTCGCGCGTGCGCTGCTGCCGATCCTGGAGCGCAAGGCAGGACGAATCCTGGCGAATGGCTTCCCGACGGGTGTCGAGGTCAGCCACGCCATGGTGCATGGCGGGCCTTGGCCGGCAACGTCCGACAGTCGCGGCACGTCGGTCGGGTCCAGTGCCATCACCCGGTTCGTTCGCCCGGTTTGCTATCAGGACCTGCCCCCAGGGCTGTTGCCGGCAACCCTGCGTGATGCGTCCTTGAGCGGCACCTGGCGCCTCGCCGACGGCGCGCCGACGGCGCCTTCCCAGCCCGGCTGATTCGGGGGTACCCGCCCCTTCGCATCTTCAGCGCTCGAATTCGCGCGCGAGGGGGACCTGCGCTCCGCGTGGACTTTCAGGCGCGCGCGTTTTCCTTGCGCCATGAGGAACAAGTTTTTTTGAGCCGCGCGCCTGGCGCCATGCCAACGCGCACCACCAACGGCGATCGAGCAGATCGCCCAACACCAAGAGGAGACAAGATGAACATGAAGATCAACGCACGGCCTTGCGCCATCCGCATCATTGCCCTGGCCAGCCTCGCGGCTTGCGTCGGCCCGGTGTCGGCCATGGATTGGACCGGCTACATGCGCGGCGGTCCTGCGGCCACGACCGTGTCCGGCGAATCGCGCCAGTGCTACGGCCTGAACGGCCCGGGCCTGAAGTACCGGCTCGGCAACGAGTGCGACTTCTACGGCGAGTTCCAGATGGCCCAGGCCGTGAAGGCGGACGGTGTCGACTTCAACGCCGTGCTGATGACCAACTATTACAGCCCGCAGACCGAGTCCAACCACGACTACGGCGTGGAGCAGGCCTACCTGGAGATGAAGGGCGTGGACATTGCGCCGCAGGTGTTGTTCTGGGGCGGCAAGCGTCGCGATCGTGACGACGTCCACATCGTCGACACGTTCTTCGTGAACATGAGCGGCGTGGGCACCGGCTTCGAGAATGTCGATGTGGGCTTCGGCAAGTTCGGCCTCGCCGCCTACAAGACCGACTCGGGTGCGGTGCGCAACCCCGACGGCAGCCTCTCGGCGACCGCCCACAACAATGGCGGCGCCCGCCTGCACGCCCAGCTGTACGACATCGGCGTCAATCCCGACGGCAAGCTGCGCGTCGTGGCGACGTACTCGAAGTCGGACTCGCAAGGCGGCATCAAGGGCACCGACGGCTTCGGCTTCTCGGTCGAGCACGTGCAGGACAAGTTCTTCGGCGGCGGCAACCACATCTGGGCGCAGTACTCGCAGGGCTCGACCAACATCAACCAGGGCTTCGGCGACCTGACGGCGCCGTCGGGCAACAAGACCTGGCGCCTCGTGGAGAGTCCGTCGTGGCAGGTCGGCGCATTCGGCGGCCAGGCCATCGCGATGGTCCAACATGACCAGACCGATGGCGGTGGCAGCACGAAATCATTCTCGCTGGGTGGCCGCGGCTCGTACGGGATCACCAGGAACCTGAAGTTCCTGACGGAAATCGGATACTCGAGCAAGAAGCCCGACGGCGGCTCGTCCGAGAACCTGACCAAGATCACCGTCGGTCCGGCGCTGTCGACCGGTCCGGACTTCTGGAAGCGGCCCGAGCTGCGCCTGTACGTGACCTACGCCGACTTCAACAAGGCCGCGGCCACGGACGTCGGCAACGGCCTGCCCACCAACAAGACCAACGCCGTGTCCTACGGCGCCCAGGTCGAGGTCTGGTTCTAGGCGCCGGACGGGCCGAGCAAGCGACTCGGCCCACATTCGCCCCGTGCCGCCCGGGACGCAACAACGCCTTTCGCAGCCCCACGCTGCGTGAAACCAGGGTCGTCAGCGCGTCGCGGCCTTCGCCTGCGACCGCACGAACACCACATCCACCGCCAACCCCTCGCCGGCGGCCGCGGTGCGCAACGTCAGGCCCGCGCCCAGCTGCGACGCGAACTCCTTGACGATCGCCAGGCCCAGGCCGCAGCCGTCGGAGTCGCGGTCGTCGATGCGGTAGAAGCGTTCGAGCACGCGCTCGCGTTCGGACTCCGGGATGCCGGGGCCGTTGTCCTCGACGGTGAGCATCGCGGTGGCTTCGGCCACGCTGATGCGCGTGGTGACGATGCCGCCGGGCTGGGTATAGCGGATGGCGTTGTCGACCAGGTTCATCACGATCTCGCGCAGCGTCACGGCGTGGCCGCGCACGCCGACGTCGGAGACGGCGGCCTCGAAGCCGAGGTCGATGCGCTTGCTCTGGGCGCGGCCCGCCATGTCGACGAGGACTCCGCGCACCACCTCGTCGAGACGACCTTCCTCGCCCTGCAAGTCGCCCGGCCCGTGCACCTCCGCGCTGGACAAGGTCAGCAGCTGGTTCACGAGGCGCACCGACTGCTGTACCGTCTGGCGGATCGCCGACAAGGACTCCGACCGACCCGCCGGATCGGAGGCCCGCACCGCGTAGCTCACCTGCGTGGTCAGCAGCGTCAGCGGCGTACGCAGCTGGTGCGCGGCGTTCTGGATGAACGACTGCTGCACGCTCGTGTGCCGTTCGAGCCGCATCGCATACTCGTTGATGGCGTCCACCAACGGACTCAGCTCCACGGGCACGGCCCGGATCTCGAGGGCGTGAAGCGAGCCGGGTTGGCGCGCGAGCACGGCGTCGCGCAGGCGCAGCAGCGGCTTCAGGCAGTTGCGCAGGCCCACCCACACCAGCAACGCCACGAGCGCGAGGGTCGCGAGTTGTTGCACCATCGCCTGCATCCAAAGGCTCTTGGCCAGCGTCGAGCGCCCCTGCAGCGTCTGCGCGATCTGCACGCGCACCGGCTGGATGCCCGTCTCGGTGAGCACCGGTTGCAGATAGACCACGGCGCGCACGGCCTGGCCGCGCACGATGGCGTCGAAGAACTGCGCCGTCTCGGGCTGCAGCCGCGCATCCGACGACTGGAATTCCGGATAGCCGGTGACGGTGCGGCCGTCGCTGGTGATGACGCGGTAGTAGACGTGGTCGATGTCGCCCGACTGGAACAGCTCGAGCGCGGCGGGGGGGATCGGATCCTGGATGCTGCCGTCCTCGAATCGCAGTTGCTCGGCGACGATGCGCGCCGAGCCGAGCAGCAGCCGATCCTGCACGACGGCCGCCGTGGCCTCGGCGTTCTGCCGGCTGACGACGCCGTCGAACACCACGGCGCCGGCCAGCGGCAGCATCACCCAGGCGAGCAGCCGGCCACGCAGGCTATGTTCCATGGTGCACCGGCCGCAACAGGTAGCCGAGCCCTCGCAGCGTGACGATGGTGGCGTCGCTGCCTTCGAGCTTCTTGCGCAGCCGGTGCACGTAGATCTCGATCGCGTCCGCGGACACGCCGTCCTCCACCGACGGCAGGCTCTGGCCCAGCGTCGACTTCGACACGGTGGCCCCCACCTTCAGGATCAGCACCTCCAGCACGGTGCGTTCGCGCGGCGTCAGCGTCAAAGGCTTGCCGGCGAGCGTGAACTCGCGGCTGCCGCCCAGGTACACGAGATCGCCGCAGGCGATCTGCGGATTGGAGACATGCGCCGAGCGGCGCAACAGCACGCGGATGCGCGCCTCGAGCTCCTCGACGTCGAACGGCTTGGCGACGTAGTCGTCGGCGCCGTGATCGAGTTCGGTGACGCGGCTGCGCGTGCTGTTGTCGGCGGTCAGCACGAGCACGGGGGTCGTGTTGCCGCGCTCGCGCAGGCGTCGCAGCACCTCGTGGCCGCCGAGCTTGGGCAGCGCGAGATCCAGCAGCACGAGGTCGTAGGTCTCGGTGCGCAGCACGAAGTCCGCATCGGCACCGTTCCCCACGCAGTCCACGGCGTAGAGCTGCTTGCGCAGCGTGCGCGACAGCCAATCGGCCAGCACGTTGTTGTCTTCGACGAGCAGGATTCGCATGGCGGCCTCGCGCGGTGTCCTCAGCGCGCGGCCTGGGCGAACTCGGTGGTGTAGGTGCGCGACAGGTCGATCGGCTTGCCCACCACCGCACGCTCGGCCGCGCGCATCACGCGCAGGACATTGGCCGGCCCGCTCGCCGGCATCACCCCGTCGGTGGTGAACATCGACTTGCTCTGCTGGAGCGTGCCCACGTACAGCGCGCGGTCGCCCGCCATGTAGTCCGCGGGCAGCTGTGCCGCGATCTCCTGCGCGCTGTGCGTGGCGATGAAGTGCAGCGACTTCACGAGGGCATTGACCAGGCGCTGCACCTCGTCGCGGTGCGTGCTGATCCACGGCGTCGACATGTACAGGCACGCTGCCGGATAGAGGCCGCCCAGTTCGCTCGTGGCCTGCGCGGGCGTGCGCAGATCCACCAGCAGGCGGGCTTCGCCGGACTTCAGAAGTCGCGACACCGTGGGCTCCGTCGTCATGCCGACGTCGATGCGACCTTCGCGCAAGGCCGCGGTGAACGCATCGCCCGAACCGACGCCGGAGACCGTCACCTCACCCTTCTTGATGCCGTGTTGCGCCACGAGGTATTGCATCAACAGGTGCGTCGACGAGCCGAGCCCGGTCACGCCCAGCACATGGCCGCGGAAGTCGGCGGGTGTGCGGATCGCGTCGGCCTGGCGTGTCGCCACCACCACGGCCTCGCCCGGTGCCTGGCTGAACTGCACGACCGCCTGCACGAACTTGCCTTTCGCCTGCAGGTCGATCGTGTGGTCGTAGAAGCCGACGACACCTTGCACGCTGCCGGTGAGCAAACCGTCCTCGGCATGGCCGCCCGAGGTGTCGCTGAGCACCTGCACGTCGAGGCCTTGCTCCTTGAAGTAGCCGAGGCGATCGGCGAGGGCGGCGGGCAGGTAGATCTGCTTCTCGATGCCGCCCACCATCAGCTGGATGGGGGCGGCGTGCGCGGGCGTCACGCACGCGAACGCGCACGCGGCGGCCGCAAGCGCGCGCGCGAATGTCGATCGCAGGGTTGTCTCGTTGTCTCTCATGGCGTGTCGCCAATGGTTGTTCTGGCCCGCTCCGCCTCGAATACTACGAGCGTGAGACGGCGTTGGCACGAGCGTCGTGCATCGCGTTGTTTGATCGACTACAGGTTTTCCCTCGGCTAATTCTGCTGAAAGCTAACGGAAGGGTGCGGGGCCGTAGCCTCGGCGGCAGACGGGTGGACGCAGGCCCGCAACAACGGAGACAGATCCCCATGAAGAACGTCATTTCGCGCCGCGCGGCAGTGCTCGCGGCAGCCGCTGCACTGGCCGGATTCGCCTTGCCGTCCGCCCTGGCGCAGGGCGGCCCCATCGTCATCAAGTTCAGCCATGTGGTCGCGCCCGATACGCCCAAGGGCAACGGCGCGCAGCGCTTCAAGGAGCTGGCCGAGGAGCGCACCAAGGGGCGCGTCAAGGTGGAGGTCTACCCGAACAGCCAGTTGTACAAGGACAAGGAGGAGATGGAGGCGCTGCAGCTCGGCTCGGTACAGATGCTCGCGCCGTCGCTCGCCAAGTTCGGTCCGCTGGGCGTGAAGGAATTCGAGGTCTTCGACCTGCCGTTCATCTTCAAGGACCAGGCGGCCTTCAAGGCCGTCACCGACGGCCCCGTCGGCGCCGACCTGTTCCGCAAGCTCGAGCCCAAGGGCATCAAGGGCATGGCGTACTGGGACAACGGCTTCCACATCATGAGCGCCAACCGGCCGTTGCACGGCGTGGCCGACTTCAAGGGCCTGAAGATGCGCATCCAGTCGTCGAAGGTGCTCGACGCGCAGATGCGCGCACTCGGCGCGATCCCGCAGGTCATGGCTTTCAGCGAGCTGTACCAGGGCTTGCAGTCAGGTGTCGTCGACGGCACCGAGGGCGTGCCGTCGAACTTCTACACCCAGAAGATCTACGAGGTGCAGAAGCACATGACGCTCTCGTACCACGGCCACCTGGCCTACGCGTTGATCGTCAACAAGAAGTTCTGGGACGGCCTGCCGCCGGACATCCGGACGATCCTCGAGGGCTGCATCAAGGACGCCACGACCTATGCCGATGCGCTGGCATCGACCGAGAACGCGATGGCGCTGGACAAGATCAAGGCGAGCGGCAAGACCACGGTCTACACGCCCACGCCGGCCGAGATCACCGAGTGGAAGAAGGCGCTGATGCCCGTCCACCAGGAGATGGTCTCGCGCGTCGGCCAACCCACGATCGACGCCGTCTACAAGGCCGCGGGCTTCGTGGCCCCGAAGTGATCCGCGGCCTGTTCGCGCCACGCGCGTGAACGGGCCCTGCAGCATCTGGGTTCACTCGCCAGACACCACCGAGCCCCCGGCGTGGGGCGACAACCACTGGAGACATGACATGAAGAAGTTTGCAATGCGCGCGAGCGCGCTGGCCGTGCTGGCACTGTGCCAACCCGTGTTCGCGGGCGAGATCGACGACCTGAAGGCGGAGATCGCCGCGCAGAAGGCCGCGGAGGCGGCCCAGAAGACTCGACTTGACGCGCTGGAGGCGCGCCTGAACGCGGTGACGAGCCAGCAGGCCGCCGCCCCGGCCAAGCCGCCGGTGGTCGCGCAAGCGCTGCTCACGGACCAGAATGGTGCCAAGATCGTCGACGCCCCGGCGGGCGTCTCGCTGTACGACAACGGCAACACGAGCCTTCGCATCTACGGCCTGCTGGAGGCCACGGGCAGCCATGCCAACCACCAGACCGCCGGCGGCGGGTCGACCACCGGTGCCCAGGTGGCCTGGTTCAGCGGCAACCGCCTGGGCTTCGACGCCGACCATGCGCTGGCCATCGGCGACCAGATCGGCCTGCCGGGACTGAAGGTGATCTCCAAGCTGGAGACCGAGTTCGAGCTGCCCACGGGCGACATGGACACCTCCGACGTGTTCTTCAATCGCGACGCGTGGATGGGTCTCTACAGCGAGGATCTGGGCAAGATCACGATCGGCCGCCAGAACACGCTGACGCGCGACTTCACGGCCAGCTGGGGCGACCCGTACGGCGGCGCGGACGTCTCGCTCAAGGAGGGCGGCTATTCGAACGTCAACAACTTCAAGCAGTTCATCTTCTATTCGGGTGGCGCCAACGGCACGCGCCTGAACAGCGCCATCGAGTGGAAGAAGAAGTTCGGCGCGAACATCGTCGCCGGCCTCGGCTTCGCCTTCGGCTCGCAGGGCGCAGGCGGCAGCGGCGACGTCGGCAACGGTGGCTCGACGCCGGGTGACTTCAAGAAGGGCCAGACCCAGGAAGCGTCCATTGCGCTGAACAGCCTCGCGGTCGGCCCCGGCCTGTTGAGCGCCAACTTGAACTACGACCGCGCCAACGTCAACGACCTGATCCACCAGTCGACGCTGGTTGGCGGCAACTACCGCATCGGGATGTTCCGGGTCAATGGCGGCTTCGCGCACTACACCGCCGAGCAGGGCCTGGGCAACAGCGCCGGCACACGCACCGACAACTCGTGGACGGTGTCGATGAGCTTGCTGCCGACGCCCGAGAACGAGTTCGCGCTCGGCTTCAACGAGTTGAAGGGACGCCATGCGGGCTTCGGCGGCGGCGGCAACATCCTCAACCCGTTCGGCAACACGGCCGGCGTCGCCGCGGTGGCCGACGGCTCGAAGAAGGCGATCTACGGCTCGTACATGTACCACGTCGATCGCCAGTTCGACGTCTACGTGGCGGCCGACCACTTCAAGGTCGATGGCGGATGGGTGATCGGCGATGCGCAAGGCAACGGCAATCATTTCGGCGCCGGTCATGCGTTCAACGGCGAGACGGAGATGGCCGTCGGGGCGCGCTACAAGTTCTGATGCCGCCCGGCGAGCGGATGTTCGATCCGACTCGAGGTGCCGTCGGGCAAGACCGACGGCACCTGTTTGAATTGCAAGGCATCTCGACGGCCTGCCTTGACAGTTCGCAGCGCTCTGTCCTGCCGTGCACCCAACGTCGTCCGGCATGGCGGAGTGCACCCTGGTCATCAGGAGACCAAAATGTTCGAATTGATCGTCGCGCGCGCGCTCGCCATCGCGAGCCTGTCGTTGCTCGCCCTTCCGGCGTGCGCCCAGATTCGCGTTGGGCAGACAACCGGATTTACAGGCGTCTCCGCAGCCGCCGTCAAGGAGACGAGCATGGGTGCGGCGCTCTGGCTGGACGCGGTGAACGCCAGGGGCGGCGTCAACGGCCAGCGGATCGAATTGATTTCGCTCGACGACAAATCAGACCCGAAGATCGCTGCGGCGAATGCGCGCACCCTGATCGAGCAGCAGCAAGTCGTCGCGCTGTTCCTGAGCCGAGGCACTCCGACGACGGAAGCGGTCATCCCGATACTCGACCAGTTCGGCGTTCCGTTGATCGCGCCTTCCACGGGCGCGATGGTTCTTCACACGCCGACGAAGCTCCATGTCTTCAATGTCCGGACACCCTATCAACTGGAAGCGGCGAAGGCGATTCCGCAACTCGCCAGCATGGGGATCACGCGGGTCGGTGTCTTGCAGACGAACGACGACTTCGGCCGCGACACGCTGCTGGGCGCCCAGCGCGGCTTCGCGGCAAGCAAGCTGCAGCCCGTCTTCATTGAACCTTTCGAGCGAATCAAGCCCGATTTCACGGCAATCGCCGATCGCGTCGCGCGTGAGAAGGTGCAGGCCGTCCTGGTACTGGGATCGGGATCCGCGGTCGAGGCGGCGATGAAGGCCATTCGCGCGGCAGGATCGAAGGCGCAGCTCGTGGCCCTGTCCAACACCGCTTCGGCCGGCCTGGTGGCCGACCTGGGAGTCAATGCGCGGGGGTTGATCGTGACGCAGGTCTTTCCCAGTGAGCGAAGCATGTCGATGCCCCTGGTCAAGCAAGCCAACGATCTGCTTCAGGCAAAGAGCGCGGGCGTACGACTTTCACCGGCGATGCTCGAGGGCTTCGCCGCGGCCAAGGTACTCGTGGAGGCGCTCCGGCGTGCCGGCAAAGGCCCGAGCAGCAGCAGTGTCCAGCACGCGCTCGAAGACCTTCATTTCGATCTGGGCGGGCTCTCGATTGCCTACAGCCCGGCCCACCACACCGGGCTCGACTCGTCGGCGTTGTCGATCATCGATGCGAACGGGCGCTTTCAGCGCTGAGCTCATTCGCTCCCTGACGGTGCCGCGCGGCGCGCCCGCAGCCACTGCACGCCCACCGGAATCACCGACACCGCGACGATGGCGAGCGACAGAATCGTCATGTGGTCGCGCACCCACGCGATGCGGCCGAGCCAGAAGCCGCCCAGGATCATCGCGGCGGTCCACGCAAGGCCGCCCGCGACGTTGAAGACCAGGAAGCGGCGCAGTTCCATGCCGGTGAGCCCGGCCACGAAGGGCGCGATCGTCCGCACGACGGGGACGAAGCGGCCGATGGTGACCGTGGAGGCGCCGAACTGCGCGAAATAGTCTTTCGTGCGCTTCATGTTGGCGTCGCTGATCCAGCCCTTGTGGACGATCCAGTGGCCGACCCGCGATCGCCCGACCAGGAAGTTGAGGCTGTCGCCAGCGATGGCCGCGGCCGCGATCACTGCCAGCGGGACGAGCGGCGAGCGCCCGTTGAGTGCCGCGAACGCACCGAGCGCGAACAGGATCGAGTCGCCGGGCAGGAAGGGCAGCAGCACCAGGCCGGTCTCGCAGAAGATCACGGCGGCCACGAGCAGCAGCCCCTGGACCTCGTGCGCGGCGAGCATGGCCATCAAGGCGTTCTCGTTGGTCAACCAGCTGAAGATGCCGAGCGTCATGGCGCTGGCGTCGGCAATCGCGAGTCCCGCCGCACCGGCACGTCATTGCCAGGCGGATCGCTTCATGCGAGCTTCTGGCCATAGACGAATCGCAGGCCGGGCTGGCCGTCGAGGCGCCGAGCGCGTCTTCAGCGTGGCCAGGTCGAACACGGTCGATCCGACCCTGCTGCAGTCGGTCAAGGCCGAGGGCACCGCCAGCCTGCCGGGCATCACGTTCTGACCACCGGGCGCCGGAGGCGCCTCGTCCGTTGCGCCGGATCAGGAGAACGAGCGGAACACCGTGAACAGCCAGCCGAAGCGCTGGGCGCGCGGCGGTCGCGCGCCGTGCCGGCTGGGCAGGAATTCGGACGCGGGCGCCTTGGTCACCGGCAGCGGCGCACGCACGAGCGTGCGGCGGCGCGCCTGTGCCTGCGGCGCGATCGACGGAGCGGACACCGGGACGGCGGCCCTGGACGTCACCTCGAGGCGTGCGGCGGCGGCCAAGGTGGCATCGAGCCAGCCGACGATGGGACGCCATTGCGCCAGGTCGGCCTCGACCTTGGCCACCGGCACGTCGAACAGCGACAGGCCTTGTTCGGCGCAACGCCGGTAGACCTGCGAATCGCGCAACGAGCCGACGTAGGGCAGGCCGTGCTCGAGCGCCCAGGCCTCGAGGCGTGCGGCGCCCTTGGTGCGGGCATCGACGCGCATGCCGACCACGGCGACCTTGCAGCGGCCGGCGATCACGCGGGGCAGCGTCATGAGCTCGGCGTGGCATTCGAGCGCGGACTCGCGGTCGAACACGGAGTCGCTCACGGGCATCAGGATCGCGTCCGCGCTCATCGCGATGCGCGCCAGGTCGTAGCCCTGCAAGCCGCCGGGCGTGTCCAGCACGACATGCGTGATGCCGGCCGCCGGCCGGATGACGCTCTTGGTGCCAAACGCCGAACCGACGATGGCCAGGCCCTTGGCGAGCGGCTGCGCCGCGCGGCGTCGCAGCCAGGCGAGCGACGATTGCTGGCGATCGACGTCGCCGAGCATCACGGCGAGCCCGCGGGCGGCGAGACAACCCGCCAGCTGCGTGGCCAGCGTGCTCTTGCCGCTTCCGCCTTTGCGATTGATGACTGCTACTGTGGGCATGATCGTGGAGGCGCCTGGCGCCTTTCAAGAGGGATCCGTCGCATCACTGAAGACCGCGGGCGTCGCCGCCACGTGCCGTCGGATTGTGAGCCTGTCAAGCCCCGCGATGCTGTCAATGAAGATACGCGCACGTAACGATTGGTTAGCGCGCGGCGCCGCGGCCCTTGCCCTGCCGATTCGCAAGACGCGTGCCTTCCGAGAGTTGACTCTATCGCCGCGCCCACCACTCGCTGGAAATCGCGGGTGATTCCGTGACAAATATCACTCTTGGTCGATGCGTGCTCTCTCACTGCAGCGATCGACATGGCGGCGATGGGCCTGCCGAACCGCTTTTCGCCGTGCGTGACGCCGCGCGGATGCATGCGTTGAAACGGAGTGGCGCTCGCGCGCGCCCTGGCCTGGACGAGCGCGGGCGACGTGCGGGTTTTTCCGCTCCGCACGCGTGAGATTCCCCCCCGGCGCGGGGGGGCCTGCCGGCGCGTGGCGCGACTTAACGTTGCATGCATCAGGACAACGACTGCTGTCGATGCCTGCGGTCTCCTTCGAGCCGCGGCAGGGCGGACTCACGTCTCGAGCAAGGTCGTCCGCTCGTCAACCCAGAGCCAGGATTCATGAAACCCAACGCGCTTCTCATCGCCCACTGTCCCCACCGGCCGCGCGCCGCTGCGCTCGGCGTGGCGCTCTCGCTGCTGTCCGCCGGCGCGCTGGCCGCCAGCCCGCTGCGGGCGCCGGACGCCCGCCGCGTGGCCCAGGCCGTGTCCAGCGCGCGCGCCAGCGCCGCCACCGAGCTGGTCGCCCGCACGTCGCTGGTCAACGCCCGCAACGCCACCATCGTGCACGCGACGCAGACCTGGCAGGGGCATCGCGTGTGGGGCGCCGAGGCCGTCGTGCATGCCGATGCGACGGGCCGCACGCGCGTCGTGGCGAGCAGCATCGGCCAGCAGCCGCAACCGGTGGGCACGGCCTCGCTCACGCAGGACCAGGCCGTGGCCATCGTGCGCAAGGCGCTCGGCCTGAAGGGGCCGGCGTTTCCGCCCAAAACCGAGCTGATCGTGTTCCCGACGAAGTACCGCGGCGACATCAAGTTCGCGTGGAACCCGGACTCGAAGCAGTACCGCCTCGACCGCCCGAACAGCGTCATCGGCGTCGCGCCGACCGATTCGTACGTGTGGGCCTGGGAGGTGGAGATCTTCGCCAAGAACACGGTCGACGGCATCCGCGACATGAAGTACGTGGTCGACGCGCGCACCGGCGCGGTGTTGCGGGTGGACACCTGCATGCAGACGCTCGCGCCGCCCAATCCGCCGAAGCTGCACCACTCCGACGTCGCCGTGACCGGCACGGGCTACAGCCAGTACAGCGGCACCGTGCCGCTGTCGACCACGCGCCGCGCCGACGGCACGTTCATGCTGGTCGACCGCACGCGCGGAACGGCCTGGAACCCGTGGCTGCACGACTACTTCTGGGACGCCGACGGCAATCCGATCTACGGCCCCGATGGCAAGCCGATCTCGGTGATCGGCCTGCAGACGATGACCGAGATGCACGAGGGCGACGGCAACGACTGGACGTGGACCGCCAGCTACCACTGGTTCGACAAGAACCCGGCCAACCTCTGGGGCGACGGAACGCAGTTCGTCATGTACCCGTACGGCGGCGAGGCGAGCGTCAACGGCGAGACGGCCGCGGTGGACGCGCACTGGGGCATGGCCGTCACGTGGGACTTCTACCGCGACGTCTTCGGCCGCGATGGCGTCGACAACCTCGGCACGTCGCTGGTCTCCGACGTCCACGTCGTCGGCCCGTTCGGCTACTACTATGACAACGCGTTCTGGAACACGTTCTCGATGGGCATGTTCTATTCGGACGGCACGCGCAACGTGGGCGTCGACCCGAACACCGGCGGCCCGACGACACCCGACCCGGCCGGCTTCGACTCGCTGACCGCGATCGACATCATCGGCCACGAGATGACGCACGGCGTGACCGCGTTCTCATCGGGACTGGTCTACGACGGCGAGTCGGGCGCCATCAACGAGTCGACCTCCGACTTCATGGGCTCGATGGTCGAGGCGTATTCCACGCGGCCGGCCGGCGCCGATTCGACGATCCCCGAGACCGGCACCGACTGGCTGATGGGCGCCAAGGTGGGCAGCGTCGCGCTGCGCTCGATGATCAACCCGAACAGCGACGGCATGAGCCCGAACTGGTGGTATTCGGGCATCGAGTACCTGGACGTGCACTACGGCAGCGGCCCGATGAACCGCTTCTTCTACTTCCTGTCGCAAGGCGCGTCCGCCGATCCCGCGTCGCCGGCGTACAGCGCGTACCTGCCCGGCGGCATGACGGGCGTCGGCAACGACACGGCGGCCCGCATCTGGTACACGGCGATGACGGAGTGGATGACCCCGGTGGACAAGTACGCCGACGCGCGCGTGGCCGGCGTCGCCGCCGCGACCGAGTTGTACGGCGACGGCTCCGCCGAGGTCCAGGCCGTCAAGAACGCGTTCGCGGCGATCAACGTCGGCGGCGTGACCGACGACCCACGCGTCTCGATCCGCTTCGCGGTCACCCAAGCCGACGGCAGCCTGTTCAACCCGGACGGCAACGGCATCCTCGCCCGCATGCCCATCGTCGCGATGAACACGACGGTGCACCTCAGCGCCGACGTTCGAAACACGGACGACACCGGCGTCACCTGGAAGCTGGGCGGCATGCCCGGCGACTTCAACAACCCGGGCTTCCGCGAAGTGGGCGGCAAGGTCGGTGCCGACGGCACCTGGACGCCCGACAACCTCTGGGGCTTCCATTCGATGACGGTCGTGAGCAACGCCGATCCGATGGAGTTCGCCGAGGGCGCGATCTGGGTCGTCAACGGCGACGCGGACGCGGACAACGAGTTCGACGCCATCGATCTCGGCGCCGTCGCCCTGTCGTGGGGCCTGGATCAATGGGCCAACGCGAGCCACAGCATCGTGTACGACACCTGGGTCGACAGCTTCGACGTCGAGGCCATTACGCAAGCCTTCAAGAACGCCTACGGCGGCGTCTGAAACGGACACACACACCATGAACTCCAAGCTCCTCTCCTCTCTCGTTCTCGGCGCCACCCTGGCGGCCTGTGGCGGCGGCGATTCGACGCCGGCCAATCGGCCGGCCGATCCGGCGGCCGCGCCGAAGGCGGCGCCGACCAGCCTCTCCTACACGGATCCGACCAGTTCGGGCTGGCGCCTGGTCAAGGACGCGGCGTCCACGCCGACGCGGCTGGTGCTCGATCTCGTGGGCCCGGCCGGCACGCAGACGCGTGGCGTCGGCTTCAACCTCAGGCGCGGCATGGGCCTCGCATTCGCCACGTTCACCAACGGCGCCTACGCGGCCGACACCGGCGTGTTCCAGCTCAAGGGCACCAACAGCCGCTTCGAGTCGTACGCGGGAACGGATGCGGATCCGGTGCTGTTCGTGTCGGCGCCGCTGAAGTCGGGCGACGTCCTGTCCACGGGCATCTTCCAGAAGGATCGCACCAATGCGCCCAAGGACGCCGCCGCGCCGCTGGTGCAAGTGGCCGTCACGCTGGCCGACTTCACGAAGGTCGACTTCGCCACCGCCAATGCATCGGCCGATCCGTACGGCCTGCACGTGGTCAAGGCGCGCATCGTGCCGGCCGACATCGGCGGCATGAACTTCGCGCTGAGCGTCGACGTGCTCAAGAAGGCCAAGCTGGTCGACATCGCCGTCGACGCCGGCGCCATCACTGCCACGCCCTGACCGACGCCGCCTCGACATGAACCTGCATGCGTCCCAATCCGAGATCGATGCGCTGGAAGGCGTGTTGCGCCGCGCGGCAGCGGGCGAAGGCGTCGTCGCGACCAAGGTGGCGCTGGCCTGGCACCTGCGCCAGCGAGACAGCGGACGCACGCTGCAACTGGTGCAGGACGTGATGCCGGTCGTGCGCGCCTCGCGCTCCACCACGCACGGCGACGCCATCGCCAGCTGCCACGCGCGCGCCGCGCTCGCGGCCGCGGAGGCCTCGGCGCTGTACGGCGAGGTGGTGGAGGCCGAGCGCTGCCTGGTCGATGCGCGGGCCAACCTGAACCCGACGTGGGATCCGCAGGCCGAGGGCGACGCCTGGCTGGTCGAGTCGCTGGTCGCCCGTACGCGGGGACAGGCGGAGCGATCACTGGCCGCGTTGCGCCAGGCCGCCAAGTGCTTCGCGCACGCCAAGGAGCAGGAGCGGCGGGACATCGCGCAGGCATGGATCGCGTTCGAGCGCACCACGTCTTGCGTAGAAGAGGCCGCGCCCGCGTGCGCACCGGCCGACCGCGGCAGCGCGGCCGGCGCGCGCGACGCGATTCTCGTCGCCGCACGCGCCTACGCACTGTCGTGCCGCAATCCGGCGGCGGCGACCCGCGCCTTCTCGGCGGCCGGCGACCTCGCCCATGCATGCGGCCTGGTGTTGCTGGAGGTCACCTGCCTGCTGGAGGCCGGCGCGGTGATCCACGAACTGGGCGACTACGACCGCGCTGCGCGCTGCTTCGACGCCGCGGCGCTGCGCGCCCACGCCACCGGCTGGCCGACACTGATCGTCACCTGCGACACGCACGTCGGCGCCTTGCTGTGCGACCTCGGCGCGTTCGACGAGAGCCAGCGGACGCTGGAGGCCGCCATCGAATCGTTGTCGGCGCGCCCGCGGGGGCCGCTGCTGGCCAATGCGCACGCCGCGCTCGCGCGCACCTTGCTGGCCACGCGGCGCACCGCCGAGGCGTCGGCGCAGATGGACGCGGCGATGGCCTTGTTCCGCGCCGCCGACAGCCCGCGCGACCTCGCGGCCAACCTGATCCTGCATGCGCGCGTGCTGGCCGCGGCGTTGCAGCCGGGGCGCGCCGTCGACGTGCTGGACGAGGCCGGAACGTTGGTCGAATCACGCGGCTTCGAGTCGATGCGGGTCTCGCTGTACCAGGCGCGGGCCGACCTGCATCACCGGTTCACGCTCGCGCCGCCCGCGGAGATGACGCTGCCGTCCGCGGCCCTGCATTTTGCCGAGGCGACGCTGGTCCAGGGCCAGCGCCTCACGGGCTGGAGCGCCCGCGCGGCGTTGCTGGACTTCCTGGCCGAACGCTGGGCCGAGACCGGCGACCACGAGCGTGCCTACGCCTACGCGCGCCGCGCGCTCGGCGCCAAGGAACGCGAGACGGCGCAGAAGATGAGCTATCCGCTGGCCTTGCTGCGCGTGCGGCGCCACGCCGAGGTGCGCGCCGGACCCGAGCCGGCCTTCGCCATGAACGACGCCGACGCGGCGCCACGCCCCTCCGAGGTGGCCAGCCTCTTCGCTCGCCACGCGCCGCGTACCCACTGACATCCCCACCAGAGCCAGGATCCATGAACTTCGCATCCATCTTCCCGTCGCGCTGCCCCCATCCCTTGCGGCCACTCGCGGTCGGCGTCGGCCTCGCGCTGCTGTCGGCGTGCGCGGGCGCGACCTCGCGCGTGCAGGCGCCCGACGCGAAGCGGGTGGCGCTGGCGCTGAGCGCCGCGCGCGAGAGCACCGGCGTGGAGCTGGTGGCCCGCACGTCGCATGTCAACCAGTTCGGCCAGACCATCGTGCGCGCCAGCCAGGCCTGGCAGGGCCATCGCGTGTGGGGCTCGGAGGCCGTCGTTCGCGCGGAGAAGTCGGGCACCGCGAAGATCGCTGCCGCCAGCCTGTCCGCCGGCGTCACGCCCGCGGGCACGCCCCGGCTGACGCAGGCGCAGGCGGTGGCCATCGCGCGCCGCGCGATCGGGCTCAAGGGCCGCAGCGCGCCGCCGAAGGCCGAACTGGTCGTGTTCCCCACGCAGTACACCGGCGACGTCAAGCTGGCGTGGAACGACGCCACGCATCGCTACGGATTCGACCGCGCCAACAGCGTGATGGCGGTGCCCCCCGCCGATCCGTACGTCTGGGCGTACGAGGTGCATCTGTTCGCCGACAACCGCATCGACGGCGTGCGCGACATGTCCTACGTGGTCGACGCGCGCACGGGCGCGATCCTGCACGTGCGCAACGGCCGCCAGAGCATTGCGCCGATGAATCCGCCGGTGCAGCTGGACACCGACGTGGCCGCGGTGGGCACCGGCTACAGCCAGTGGAACGGCGTGGTGCCCATCGACTCGACGATGCATGCCGATGGCAGCTTCCAGATGATCGACCGGACCCGCGGCTCGCGCTACAACCCCTACCTGCACGACTACTTCTACGACGACCAGGGCAACCAGGTGCTGGGGCCGGACGGCAATCCGGTCTCGGTCGTGGGACTGCAATCGCTCACCGAGACCCACGAGGGGTTCGATGCGACCTGGACCGCCAGCAACTGGTGGTTCGACGGCAACCCCGTCAACACCTGGGGCGACGGACGGCAGTTCGCGATGTATCCGTATGGCGGCGAGACCGGCGTCAACGGCCAGACGGCCGCCGTGGACGCGCACTTCGGCATGGCCACCACCTGGGACTTCTACCAGAACGTGTTCGGACGCAACGGCATCGACAACCAGGGCACGTCGCCGATCTCGGTGGTGCACGTCGTCGACCAGTCCGGGTACTACTACGACAACGCGTACTGGAGCGACTTCGTGTTCGGCATGTTCTATTCGGACGGCACGAAGAACCCGGGCGTCGATCCGAACACCGGCCTGCCGACCGCCGGCGATCCGAACGGCTTCAACACGTTGACCTCGATCGACATCATCGGCCACGAGATGACGCACGGCGTCACCGCCAATTCGGATGCGCTGGACTACGACGGCGAGCCCGGCGGCATGAACGAGGCCACCTCGGACTTCATGGGCTCGATGGTGGAGGCCTACGCCACGCGCCGGCCGGGCAACGACGGCTTCATTCCGGACACCGGCACCGACTGGCTGATGGGCGCGCAGATCTCCGACTCGCCGCTGCGCTCGATGATCCACCCGAGCATCGACGGCGTCAGCGCCGACCACTGGTACGCCGGCATCCAGTACCTGGACGTGCACTTCAGCAGCGGGCCGCTGAACCGCTTCTTCTACTTCCTGTCGCAGGGTGCGTCGGCGGACAGGAATTCCGACTCGTACAGCCCCTACCTGCCCGCGGGAATGAAGGGCATCGGCAACGACCGCGCCGCGCACATCTGGTACACGGCGATGACCGAATGGCTGACTCCCTTGTCCAAGTACGCCGACGCGCGCAACGCGGCCATCAACGCCGCCGAGGAGGACTACGGCCCCGGCACCCCGGAGGTGGATGCGGTGAAGAAGGCGTTCGCCGCCATCAACGTGGGCAGCGCCACCGACACGCCGCGCGTGCTGATCGACTTTCCCGTGGTGCACCCGGGTGGCGGCGCGCTCAACACCTACGGCAACAGCCCGTTCGCCCGCATGCCCATCGTCGCCATGGGCACCACGGTGCACCTGAGCGCAGAGGTGCACAACACCCCGGATACCCGCGTGAAGTGGCAAGTGGGCGGCAGCGACGGCGCGTTCAACAGCCGGGGCTTTCGCGTGGCCGGCGGCAGCGTGACGGCCGACGGCGGCTGGTCGCCCGACACCGTCTGGGGCTTCCACTCGATGACCGTGGCGAGCCACGCCGATCCGCTGGAATACGCCGAGGGCTGCGTCTGGGTCATCGATGCGGACGCCGATGCCGACACCGAATTCGACGCGATCGACCTGGGCGCCGTGGCGCTGTCGTGGGGGCTCGACGGCTGGGTCAACGCGAGCCACAGCATGGTGCAGGACGGCTTCGTCGACAGCATGGACGTGATGGCCATCGCCGAGGCATTCCGCAACGCCTACGGCGGCGCCTGAACGCTCGGGCACCTTTCAAGCGCTGAAGCTGATGAACCCCAGCGTGCGGGCGCGCGTGACCGCGTGCTTGCGCGAGCCGGCCCCGAGCTTGTTGAACAGGTTCTTGAGATGCCACTTGACCGTCTCGTCGCTCATCGCGATCGCCTTGGCGATCTCCTTGTTGGAGTAGTTGCGCGCGAGCAGCAACAGGATGCTGCGCTCCTTGGGCGTGAGCGACTTGCCCGCCTGCCGGCGCTGGCGATCGTCGCTCGCAGCCGTCGCGGGCGACGCGTCGGCGGCGCCGTCGCTCGGGCGCGTCGTGCGCCGGCGCAGGCGCGCGAGGGCCAGCGGGTAATTCATCTTCTGTGTCGACTCCTGCTCCTTGGCCTGCAGGGCCTGGCGTGCGTGCTCGTAGGCGCGTGCATGCTCGCCCGCCTCGGCCCAGCGCTCGGCGAGAAACGCGTACAGGCGCGCCGGCGCCTTCCAGCCTTCGATGGCGAGTCCCCCGGCCAGCGTGGCCTCGGCGAAGTGCAGCGCGGCGCCAGGCAGGGTCATGCCGGGCGGCGGCGGTAGCTCGAAGCGGTGGTGCAGGTCCGCGAGGACGTCGGTGACGCCAACGCGCAGCGAGTCCAGCCCGAACTTGTCGATCATGGCCTGCGCTTCGTCCAGCACGGCGACGGCGTCGTCCGCGCGGCCCGCGGCGCTGAGCACGCGGGCCTGGAAGATCAGGTTCAGCGCGAGGTTGTGGCTGAAGCCCCGCTCGCGGTACATCGCGATCGCCTCGCTCATCGGCTCCAACGCCTCGACGGGGCGCTCCATCGCGAGCAGCGTCTGCGCGAGCGCCGCGCACGCGATCGCCAGGTGCACGCTGCGCGGCACCACCGACAGCTGCAGGATGGCCTCGCTGAGCAGCGCGCGGCTCTCCTCGAGCGCGCCGAGCGTCTGAAGCAGTTCGCCGATGCGGGTGTCGGCCGCGCCGATCAGCGTCGGCCAACCGGTGGCGCGGGCGCGCGTCGCGGCGAGGTCGAAGCAGTCGCTGGCCATGTCCAGGTCGCCGGTGCCCTGGCGAGCGGCCCCGGCGTTGATCATCGTGACGATCTCGAGACGCACCATGCCGACCAGGCGCGCCTGGCCGGCGGCGTGCTGGAAGAGGGCGGCGGACGTGGCGGGATTGCGGTACGACAGGCCCAGTGCACGCGCGGCGCTCCACAGCGCGTCCCAGGCGATGCAGGCCTGTGGCCAGGCTTGTCCGGGCGGCTCCAGGCCCAGTGACGACTCCAGTTCCGGTTGCGTGAACGAGCGCTCGTAGCTTGCCCACATGCGCGCGATCGACAGGCGTTCCGGCGCACCGCTGGCGGCGTAGAAGGCGATCGCGCGTTCGTAGGCGTCGAGCTCGCGCTCGCGCTGGGCGCGGGTCTTGGCGAGCAGGCTTTCGACGAGGAATGCGTCACCCTCGACCTGTGCGTCGGAGCCGGGATCGAGGTGCGCCCGCGCGTCCGCCAGCCAGTCTTCGGCCGCATCGAATTCGCACAGCAGTGCCTTGGCCTCGCTCGCGGCCAGCGCCGCGCGGGCGCGGTGCGGCACCGGCATCGACAGTGGCGCGCCCGCTTCGCGCGGCGCGCCGCCCAGCAGGGTCATCACGCCATTGACCAGGCGCAGGGCGCGCATGCTGTCACGCTGGCGCAGGTGCCACGCGAGTGCGACAGTGGAGGCGACCCGCTCGTCGCCGCGCAGCTCGGAGAGCGAGGTCTCGAGGGCGGAAACCTCATCGTCGGTCGCGAACAACTGCATGGCTCGATTGTAGGAGCCATTGCGATAAATCACAAAAAACGAATACCCGCTCCCCGCCCTGCGGGAGCCGCTTCAGGACGCGTGGTGCGCGCTCAGAACACCGCGTGCCCCGTGATCGCCGCGGGCAGCCAGGTGGAGAACGCCGGCACGTAGGTGACCAGGTTGATCGCCACCCAGATGGCAAGGTAGTACGGCCAGGCGGTGCGCGTGGCCTCGCCCATTGAGATCTCGCCGATCGCGCAGCCGACGAACTGCACGGTGCCCACCGGCGGGTGCACGAGACCGAGGGCGCAGTTGAGCAACAGCATCATGCCGAACTGCACCGGGCCGACGCCCATCTGGATCGCCAGCGGCAGGAACAGCGGCGTGGTGATCAGGATGTGGGCGGCCATGTCCAGGAACATGCCCAGGATGATCTGGATGATGTTGATGTACAGCAGCATCAGCCATGGGTGGCGCGTGGCGTCGAGCAGCAGCGTCTCGATGCTCTCGGGGATCTCGAGATAGGCCATCTGCCAGCGCAGCATGTTGGACACGCCGATCAGCAGCAGGATCACGCCCGTGGTGCGCGCGGCCTTGCCGAGCGCGTGCCACAGCTTGGCGCGCGTCATCGTGCGGTACACCACGATCGTCAGGAACATCGAGTACGCGACGGCGATCGCCGCGGCCTCGGTGGCGGTGGTGACGCCGCCCATCACGCAGGCCAGGATGATGCCGATGATCGCCAGCCCCGGCAGCGACGCGATGCCGGTGCGCACCACGGTGCCCCAGCCGGGGAACATGCGGATCATCGAGCTGCCGTCCTCGCGCTTGGGATAGCCGCAGCGAACCGCCTGCCAGTAGGCGGCGACGAGCATGCACACCATGATCCAGAAGACGGGGATCAGGCCGGCGAACATCAGGTCGCCGATCGACACGCCCTTGATCGTGTGGCCCGCGATCTCGCCCGCGGCCGCCTGCGCCGCGAACGCGTAGATGATCATGTTGTGCGACGTGGGCATCAGCGCGCCGGTGAGCGACGCGTGCGTCGTCACGTTGACGGCGTAGTCGGCGCCGTAGCCCTCGCGCTTCATCAGCGGGATCATCACGCCGCCCATGGCCGACGTGTCGGCCACCGGCGAGCCGGACACGCCGCCGAACAGCGTGCTTGCGAGCACGTTGGCCAGCCCGAGCCCGCCGCGCACGTGGCCGGTGAGGCTGCGCGCGAAGTTCATGATCTTGTCGGCGATGCCTCCGTGCAGCATCAGTTCGCCCGAGAAGATGAAGAACGGGATCGCCAGGAACGAGAACACGTTCATGCCCGACACCATCATCTGCACCGCCGTGGCGATGGGCAGGCCCTCGCTGAAGAAGGCGGCGAGGCAGGCGAGCCCGATGGCGAACGCCACCGGCACGCCCAGCAGCAGCAGGACGACGAAGGTGGAGCAGAGCAGGGTCAGGGCCATGAGGTCTCTTGGTACTCAGTCCTGCGCGGCCGGGGCGCGGCGCAGCATGCGGTCGATCGAGAACAGCGCGATCAGCGCGCCCGCGATGATCAGGGGCAGGTAGCGCCAGGCCTCGGAGATGCCCAGCGTCGGAATCTTGTTGTCGTGCGTGGACTGCGCCATCTCGTAGGCGCCGTACAGGATCACGCCTGCGAACAGCAGCGTCGACAGCGCGACCAGGCGCGCGATCGCGTTGCGCAGCGCGGGCGGCAGCCGGTCGACCAGCGAGTCGAGTCCGATGTGGCCGGCGTCGTGCGAGACGGCGGCGGCGCCGAACATCGACACGGAGATCACCAGCAGCAAGGCGAGCTGCTCGACGTAGGGCGGCTCGTTGTTGAACGCGTAGCGCATGACCACGCCGTACAGCACGACGATGCCCAGTCCCGCGAGGCACAGCCGGGCGATCACGAGCACGATGGCGGAGAGGCGGGCGTTGAGATGGGCGAGCCAGGTCATGGGAGCTCCGGAAAGCGACGGCGTCGCGTGACCCGCAGTGTCGCGGGTCGCGCGAGCAGGCTCACTTGGCGTTGACGATTTCCTGCACGACGTTGCGGATCTCCGGCGTCGTCATGTACTTGTCCCACACCGGCTTCTCGGCGTCGACGAAGCTCTTCTTGTCGATCTCCGACGCCGGGATGATCTTCACGCCGGCCTTGATCACCGACGCGCGAGCCGAGGTCTCCTTGGCTTCCCACAGCTTCTGGTAGTAAGGCACGGAGGCCTTGGCGGCCTTGCGCAGCGACGCCTGCTCGGCGGGCGTCAGCGTGTCCCACACCTTCTTCGAGAACACCAGCACCTCGGGCGACATCACGTGCTGCGTCTCCGAGAACACCGGTGCCGACTCGTAGTGCTTCATCTCGTCGTAGGACGGGATGTTGTTCTCGGCCGCGTCCAGCAGGCCCGTCTTCAGGCCCGTGTAGACCTCGGCGAAGGGCATCGGCGTGGGCGATCCGCCGACGGCGGTGATCAGGCTCACCCACAGGTCGGACGGCTGCACGCGCACCTTCAGGCCCTTCATGTCGGCGGCGCTCTTGATCGGCTTCTTGCTGTAGAACGAGCGTGCGCCGCTCTCGTACAGCGCCAGGCCGACGAAGCCGGCCTTCTCGAACGCGGCGAGCACCTTGTCGCCCTGCGGCCCGTACATCGTCTTGCGGAAGTGATCCATGTCGCGGAACAGGAACGGCAGCGACGGGATCATCGACTCCGGCACGATGCCGTGGAAGGCCGCGCTGTTGACGCGCACCATGTCGAGCGCGCCGATCTTGACCTGTTCGACGGTGTCCTTCTCCGAGCCGAGTGCGCCGTCCGCGAACACCTTGATCTTGTCCTTGCCGCCGGTGTCCTTGTTCAACTCGTCGCCCATGTACTTCACGGCGAGCGTGGTCGGGTAGTCCTTGACGTGGATGTCGGCCGAGCGGAACTCGCGCGCATGCGCGGCGGCGCAGGCGAGCGCCACCGCGGCGGCGAGCGCGAGGGAACGGAACGTGCGGGTCTGGCGTTGGGTCATGGTTGTCTCCGGTTGTCGTGTTGTTGGGGTGTCGTGTCGCGGATGGCGGCGTTCAGCGCGGGCGGAACGGCGTCTCGGCGAGGCCTTGCGTGCCGGGGCGCAGCGCGAAGACCTCGCCGGCGAGCTCGATGTCGTCGCCCTGCGGGTTCGCCGGCTGGATGGAGGTGACGAACAGCGTGTCGAGCGCGTCGCCGCCGAAGCTGCACATGGAGGGCTTGCTCACCGGGACGGCCACGCTGCGATCGAGGCGGCCATCGGGCAGGAACCGAAGGATGCGACCGCCGTCGTTGGCGCAGATCCAGTAGCCGCCGTCGACGTCGATCGCGGCGCCGTCCGGGCGGCCGGGCTGGTCGTGCATGTCGACGACCAGCCGGCGCTTGCCCACCGTGCCGTCGTCGGCCAGCGGCGCGTGCCAGATGCATTGCGACAACGGGTGGCTGTCGCTCCACCACAGGCCGCGGCCGTCGGGATCGAAGGCGAGGCCGTTGGGCGTGTAGAGGTTGTCGATGTGCGCCGCGGGAAAGCCGTGCGGGTCGAGCCGGTAAATGCGGCCGGCGGCCACGTTGGCGCTCATGTCGCGCACCATGCTGCCCACCCAGAAGCGGCCTGCGCGGTCGCAGCGGCCGTCGTTGAAGCGCATGTCCGCGCGTTCGTGGCGCGCCGGCGCGAGCGTCGCGAGGGTGGTGGCGCCGTCGTCGGCG
>Ga0307516_10001010_pt1 | contig 38997 bp, 46 predicted proteins | sample 19_EM_MG_FD_203310 | JGI IMG/M metagenome (GOLD analysis project Ga0307516, IMG submission 203310) | Populus trichocarpa ectomycorrhiza microbial communities from riparian zone in the Pacific Northwest, United States - 19_EM | ecosystem: Host-associated > Plants > Roots > Unclassified | place... | reverse complement strand
CGGTGCGCATGAGTCGGGCTCGCCCGGGAGAGGTGCAGAATGCAGTTTAACTACATCACCGAACGGCCCTATCGTGGACTGACGGAGGATCAGGTCTATGAGCATGGGTCGTTCTTCGCTTTGCCTAGCAGCTCGGTTTCACATCGAGTGGCGAATTTCCCGACGCGTAATAGGTGGCGCGTGAGATACGGGCTCAGATGCCTCGCATCGCTGAGAGAGAATAGATAACCCTCGCGTTTGAGTCGCTGAATGAGCCGAGTCTGGTCAGCTACTGTTTGGGCGATGACAGAGTACCCGCATGGAACGGAAAGGATGTGGGATATATCCGGTGAATGGGCCGAAAACCGCAAGGAGTCAGCGCACGGCACCGACCGATGAGCAACATCCGGGCAGTGGCCAGCCCGTTGTCTTTCTTGACCCGGCTGAGGCCTGTCTTTCATCTGTGGGCTGTGCGAAGGTAAGGCTTTCGTCCTGAAGGAGAAACCTGATTATGAGCAAGCGTGATGTGGTGGTTCTCGGGGCGTGCCGATCGGCAATCGGTGCGTTTGGTGGGGCGTTGGCTGAGATCGAGCCGGCGGAGTTGGCCAGTACTGTGATGCGGGAGGCGATCAAACGCTCCGGCGTCGACCCAACGGCAATCAACTACGTGACGGTGGGCAACACGATACCTACCGAGAGCCGGTTTGCTTACGTCGCGCGCGTAGCATCGATCCAGGCGGGACTACCAATGGAATCAGTGGCGATGTCGGTCAATCGACTCTGCTCATCTGGCTTACAGGCTATTGTTACCACGGCGCAAAATATTTTACTGGGCGACTGCGACTTTGGCATCGGGGGCGGCGTCGAAGTCATGAGCCGCGGTGGTTACCTGTCGTCAGCGATGCGCGCTGGGGCGCGGATGGGCGATAGCAAGCTAACCGATATGATGGTCGCAACGCTCACTGACCCATTCGGCGTGGGTCACATGGGCATAACCGCCGAAAATTTGACCTCAAAGTGGGGCATCACCCGGGAGGAGCAGGACGCGCTTGCCGTCGAATCGCATCGGCGGGCGGCGGCGGCAATCACCGACGGTCGATTCAAGTCGCAGATAGTGCCGATCGTCAAGCAAACGCGGAAGGGCGAGGTGATCTTTGACAAAGATGAGCACGTAAAGCCCGAAACCACGAACGAGACCCTCGCCAAAATGAGGCCGGCCTTCAAGAAGGACGGTTCGGTAACCGCGGGAAACGCTTCGGGCATTAACGATGGTGCAAGCTTCGTCGTGTTGGCCGACGCGGCGGTAGCCGCGGCCGCTGGGCACAAGCCGATGGCACGTCTTGTGTCCTATGCCGTAGCGGGGGTACCCAACGAGATTATGGGCGAGGGACCGATTCCGGCGTCGAAGCTGGCGCTGAAGAAAGGCAATCTAACACTCGACCAGATGGATGTGATCGAGAGCAACGAGGCGTTTGCAGCGCAAGCGATCGCAGTATCCCGTGGTCTTGACCTTGACACCACCAAGACCAATCCGAATGGCGGGGCCATTGCGTTGGGTCACCCCATTGGCGCCTCGGGCGCCGTCCTCGCCACCAAGGCACTTTACGAATTGCGCCGTTCAGCTGGCCGCTATGCGCTTGTAACGATGTGCATCGGTGGCGGTCAAGGTATCGCGTCAGTTTTTGAACGTATTTGATGCAGGCCGCGGGGGTAGGCGCCGATGCGCGGTCGCCGGATCGTCCTAGACTCAACTGGGCCAAAAAGCTCTAGTGGAGGCTCAAAGGGCATCACTAAACTGCAATAACGACTGATAGTCGTCCTTCGGTACTAAAAAGCTCCCCACTCCCACCTCCACCACTATCCGGGGATGTCCACAGACCCCAGACATGGCGCCCAACTCGACGTCCAGAAACCTCCGGCTACTTCCTTTGACGTCCGCGCGTAATTGACACCTAATTCGCACCTCAAACCTCATGCCCCTCTTGGCCGAGGATGTGACTGTTAATGGCTCTCGAGGACCATCTGGAGTCGTCGTTTACAAGTGCCGCTACACTGGCCGAGAAGGAGCGCTACCTGCATCGGTTTTGGTTGCTACCGGGGGGTTGTCATATGGGGCAGAGCAAGACGCGCGGTATGCTCGCATCAATGCAGCAGCAGTAATCTTGTGGCGAGAATCTCAATAGTCTCTTTTTACCGAAGCATGATATGGGAACTGGACCGGACTGGATTGCAGCATGAACGTGATAGGAATTGATTTTACGTCGAGCCCGTCCCGCAGGAAGCCACTCACTTGCATGCACTGCACGCTGGATGGGAACGTCCTTCGCGCTCATAGTCTGGAGGAATGGCCTGATTTCCGGCTGTTTGACGACGCACTCAGAAAGCCCGGACCATGGATTGCGGGCATCGATTTTCCGTTCGGACAATCTCGTAGCTTTATCAGGAACATTGGTTGGCCTGACGACTGGGCCGGTTATGTCGCACATGCCGGATCGCTGGGCCGTCAGGGCTTCCGCGATGCCCTAGACGCCTACCGTCTCCACCGTCCATTCGGCGACAAGGAACACCGCCGCAAGACCGATATCGCGGCCTCTTCAATCAGCCCTCAGAAGCTTTATGGCGTTCCGGTCGGCTTGATGTTCTTTGAAGGTGCGCCACGTTTGGTCAAATCCGGCGTGGTGATCCCGTTGCTTCAGTCGGGTGATCCAAAACGGATAGTCGTCGAAGCCTACCCCGGTGTATTGGCGCGGCAGCTTGTTGGCCGCGCTGGATACAAGAATGACACCGCTCGAAAACAGACCGAAATGCAGCACCAGACACGCCGTTCCATGCTGGATCACATCCTGAACGGAAAGCTTGAGGCCCGTTATGGTCTGCTGGTCGAGGCATCAAGGAATCTCGCCGACGATCCAAGCGGTGATCAATTGGATGCGCTGTTATGCGCAATCCAGGCCGCATGGGCGTGGACGATGGGAGCACACAGCTATGGTGCGCCACGCGATGCAGACTCGATGGAGGGCTGGATAGCTGATCCGACCCTGAGCTACGACGTGCTGCCAAATGATAAGGTCGCATCTCTGGTTGGGAGTTAGCGAAGCCTCCGGAGCAGGACTTCCAGAAACTACGGCGATGCTTCAATTATTTTCTTGTGGCGAGTCTGTGGCGGCTCAAGCGCAACTATTTGTGTTCTCGTGATTTTTAGTTGTTTGCGGCCACAAAACTCCTTGGCTCGCTGCTCTGCGTCATCGCGCGCCGATTGAATCGACACGGACCCGGTCGCGCCTTGGAAGGTACGACCTATCAGGTCAGATTCGCTGATCCGGCATCGCCCGGCGGTTTCGCCTACAAGTCATTCGATACGCGCAAGGAAGCCAAAGCCTTTCAGGAAAGCGGCGGTATCACCAAAGCCATCCGTTCCAGAAACTCACTCACCGTGGAAGAGGCAATTCAGCGTTGGCTCGATGCGTGCGCGTGTGAGGGACGAGATGGCAAAGACCCGGTTTCGCCAGCGACTTTCAAAGTCTATGAATCGCGCGCCACCATCATGCGCGCGTATGTGTGGGAAAAGGATATCGCCGCTCTCACCAGCCCCGACATTGTCGCTTTCCGGTCTTGGTTGCTGAAGAACCACACACGCGATCAGGCTCAAAAGGTCATGTCCTCCTTTCACTCCGTGCTTCTGGAAATGGTGGCACAAGGCAGCCTTGCCACCGACCCGGCAGCGCGAATTACCGTACGGCAATCCCGCTATGACGAACCTGTCGTCATTCCAACGGTGGAGGAGGTTCAGCGCATTCTTCGGGCAGCTGACGATTTGGCGGAGGACCCCAATTTCTATGTCGCCAGGGCCTGGCGGCGTTATAGGCCCATGGTGCGTTTATCCGTTGAGACTGGTATGCGACCATAGGAATACCTCGTTGCACGTGCGGGCGACCTTCTGCCGGGCGGCATTCGCATCTCGCAGGCCGTTGACAGGAGTAATCGGGTAGGTCCCCCGAAATCCCGGGCTGGCAGGCGCTCTATTCCGCTTGGTCAGGACACCCTCACAATTCTGCGAGAGTTCGTAGATGGCTATGAAGGGCCAAACCCCAGCGGCCTCTTGTTCCCCGGTGAAACCGGCCAACATCAAGCGTACGATAATTTCCGTAAGCGCTGCTGGCTGACACTCATGGCGAAGGCGGAACTGATGGACGCAGTCAAGGACGAAGATGGGGCATTCATCAGGGGGGCAGACGGCGAACCGGTCATGACGACGCGGTATGCGCCGTATTCGCTGCGGCATTTCTTCGCGTCCGTCCTGATTGCCAACAACACGGACCTAAAGACCATTCAGACCTACATGGGGCACGAAGACGCCGCCATGACACTCAACGTCTATGGCCACTTAATCCGATCCAAGCGCGCCGAGGAAGAGGCCGCGCCTATCGGCATCGTTTCGCAATTCCTTTCAAGGAACGGTGGCAATTTTGTGCCAAATTCAGATCAACATATTGATGGACAATGAATAAATGTAGCTTCCCAAGCTGTAGGTCGCGAGTTCGAGACTCGTCGGCCGCTTCATTGCAAAATCAATGATTTAGCCGAAACCTATGGAAACAAAATGGCTGAATTTGCGGTTTTTGGCACAAATTCTGACCTGCTGTAACCCGCAGAAATCCGCCAATGTCTGAAACGGTCTTTTGCTCCCTGTGCCAAATCTGTGGCAAGAATCGCGGACGGGAGAACCGTAATTCGCCACATTGATTGAAAACCTGTAAGAACAGAAGTGGTATGGACAGGGGGTCAGGATGAAACTTACGCAGCTACGGATCAGCAACTTTCAATCTTTCGGTGAGGAAGCAACGGTTATTGGGTTGGAGCCCATGACCTATCTTCTCGGGCCGAACGGCGCAGGCAAGACCGCTGTCCTCCAAGCGCTTGCGCGCATGTTCGCGAGCGACCAAACAATGCGGCGGGTGCGAAAGTCAGACTTTCATGTTCCGCCGGACGAGACCAGCGACACAGCCCCTGAAACCCGCTCGCTCTGGATCGAGGCACAGTTTGAGTTTCCGGAGCTGAAAAACGCCAAAGGAAAATATTCCACGATTCCGGGTCATTTCGCGCATATGCGGTTGGAGTCCGAAGACGGGATTCCCCGAATCCGCATTCGCCTTGCCGCCACCCTTGATGAGGACGCGGAAGTCGAGGAAACCCTTAACTATGTCGTCGAGATCGACGAGGACGAAGACCCAGTCAAGGAACATCCTGTCCACAAGCACGACCGAAATTCGATCCAAGTCCACTATCTTCCGGCTCGCCGCGATCCAACAGATCATATTTCATACTCCGCGAACGCCCTGCTAGGACGCGTGCTGCGCGCTGCCAACTGGCATGCCGAGCGAGAGGAGATTGCCGACCTCACGAAGTCCATAAGTGAATCGCTTGCCGGAAACGCGGCTGTAGCAGGCATAGACAAGCATGTCGCCTCGCATTGGGGCGGTCTCCACAAAGGCGACTACTACGCAAAGCCGCATGTCTCCTTCGAGCGCAATGAAATCGACAACCTACTACGACACCTGACACTGGGCTTCACTCCGGGCCATGATGTTCCGTCGGTGGATTTCTCTCGACTGAGCGACGGACAGCAGTCTCTGCTGTACCTGTCACTTGTCTTGTCGGTTCAGGAGATTGGACGGCAGGTTCTTGCAGATAAGCTCGAAGGTTACGACATCGACAAGCTCCGCCCGGCGGTATTTACCATGATCGCCATGGAGGAACCAGAGAACAGCCTTTCTCCTCATTATCTTGGCCGCGTTATCAAAGCATTAACAGGGTTCTCCAAAAACCACGACGCCCAGGCAATCGTAGCGACCCACTCACCGTCTCTTTTGAGACGTGTTGTCCCGGAGGCGGTGCGCTATCTGCGGCTCAACAGTGACCGCAACACCTCGGTCACCAGCATCGTGCTGCCGGATAAAGCGGACGAAGACGCATACAAGTTCGTGCGGGAAGCAGTTCAGGCGTATCCAGAACTATATTTTTCGAGGCTCGTCATTCTGGGTGAAGGCGACAGCGAAGAGATTGTTTTGCCGCGCCTGCTGCAGGCGCGAGGTCTTGCGCAGGATGACGCCTCTATTTCCGTCGTTCCACTTGGAGGCAGGCACGTCAACCATCTCTGGCGGCTGTTGCACGGGCTGGACATTCCCTTCGTCACGCTGCTTGACCTTGATCTGGCACGGCATCAAGGCGGCTGGGGGCGCATTCGCTACGTTGTCGGTCAACTTATTAAATTCCCCGCTATCAAGACCACCTTGAACGAGAGCGACCTCGACGATATCCCAAAGTGGAACGCGGACCCGCAATTTCTCGCCGGGGACCATGGAAAGGATTGGCTCAAGTACCTGGAAACCGCCCATGTCTTCTTCTCCGCGCCGCTCGATCTCGATTTCGCCCTGATCAGGAAATTTCCCGGAGCCTACGGGGTCAAAGCTGGTGATCTCGAAAAGCCGGATGAAGAAACCATCGCCGCCGTTCTCGGAAAGAGCCACGGCGACGCATCCCAATACACGGAGGCGCTCCAAAAACTATTCGGCATCTATCACAAGCGATTCAAGCTCGGTAGCAAGCCCGCAACGCACCTCGCCGCAATGGCGGAGCTGGACGATGCCACTCTGGATGCAGACATGCCGAAGCCCATCGGCAGATTGCTGGACAGGGTACGGGAGAAGCTCGCAGAGTTACCGGAATGATCGTCCCGGAGGACTGGACCCCGGGAGACGGACTGACCCTGGAAACCAATGCTCTTCGGGCAGCCCGGGAACGGTCGCGCAGCCTCGCGCTGACCGCAGGCCCGGGCGCTGGCAAAACGGAGATGCTTGCGCAGAGGGCAGACTTCCTTCTCCGGACAACAACATGCCGTTATCCGCAACGTATTCTCGCCATTTCCTTCAAGGTCGATGCAGCGCGGAATCTCAAGGATCGCGTCCGCAAGCGCTGCGGCCCAGAGCTGGCAGGCCGGATCGATAGCTACACATTCCACGCCTTCGCCAAACGAATTATTGACCGGTTCCGACCGGTCCTGACGGGCGATGACGCGCTTGATCCCAATTACACAGTGGGCAAGCCACGCTACCGACACAGCCAGATCACATTTGAGGACATGGTGCCGCTGGCGCTCCAAATCCTCCAGACGAGCGACGTTGCCCGTAACGCGGTTCGCCAAACCTATAGCCACGTCTTCCTTGATGAGTTTCAGGATTGCACCGACCAGCAATACGCGCTTGTGCGCGAGGTATTTCTCGGCACTGACATCCAGCTGACGGCAGTCGGAGACACGAAGCAGCGCATTATGGGTTGGGCAGGCGCGCTTGAAGGCGTCTTTGAAACATTTTCCACCGACTTCAAGGCAGGCTCTCTCAATCTTTATCAGAATTTCCGCTCCCTTCCGCGCCTCAGACGCATGCAGAACGGGATGGTGAAGGTGATGGACGCAGAGGCCGCTGTGCCAGATACTGACATCGGTGGCAAAGGGGGCTCCATCGAGGTTTTTCCATTTCCTGACACTCAGGCCGAAGCCGAGGCACTGGCAGAGAAGATTCAGGACCTCATTGGTGCGGGGACAATTGCCGCTTCGGAGATTGCCGTCCTGATCCCGAAGCAGCTTGAGCTGTATGCGGATCGATTGATGGCCGAGCTTGAAGAGAGAAGTGTTCCCTACCGAAATGAGGTGAAGTTGCAGGACTTGAGCAAGGAACCTGTGGCCCGACTGATTGTTGATTTCCTGAGCGTCGTCCTGGGGCGGCGAGAGCCGGACGCTTACGGACGCCTAATGGATATCCTCATGGCAACGGGTATCGACGAGGACACAGCGTATGAACAGCGCGCAGGCTGGATGCGATTCATAGATAACATCCGCAGCCGCTTGCATGGAACTGATCCGGCTTTTCCAGTGTTGAGGAAAGCCGCGACCGAATTCCTAGATCGTGTCGGGCGCGACGCGCTCATCGGGTTATCTGTGGATTACGAGCAAGGCAGTCGTCTGGACGAGGTAGTCACAGAGGCTTTCGACAGGGTTAAGGAGCTCTTAGGCGTAACGGGCGAGGCTGTGCAGGCCTTGGCGAGATTCTCGGAAGACAACGCTGTCAGAATCATGACAATCCACAAAAGCAAGGGCCTGGAATTCGATACCGTCTGCGTGCTCGGAATTGAGAATGAAATGTTCTGGGGATCACTGCCAGAAGAACGCGCGGCCTACTTCGTGGCCATATCCCGCGCAAAACGCTCCCTTTGGTTAACTCACGCAGGGTTAAGACAGCGGCCCGAAGGCTTCGGCGGGCGGTGGTCCGAAAGAAGGACTCCCCATAGTGAATTCCTCGCCTACGCCGAAGTTAAGTAGAAGAGAAAGGTCATCATGCCACGTGGCTTCTAAAATCAGCTATGCGTATATTGCGGAGCGCGGCAATCCACGCGCACCGGGGTGGATCAGTCTAGGCCGCCAGACGTGCACTATGGTAGGCGCGAGAAACCCGAGACCCATGACCCTGACCGCGAACGCTAACGCGACCGCGGCATCGTTACGGTCGCTGTGCTACATGAAGAAACGGTAGTCGTAGGTTTCGTTCACGATATCGGGGGTCTGCTTGACGACTTCAGCAAACACCTGGCTATAGACCATCGTGACAGGCAGCGTCTTGTAGAGCGTGTTGTTGTTCCAGTCCACCTTGGTCAATGCAAGAACGCTGGCGCAGGTGGCATGCCATCCCCCTGAGCCGGAGAACCGGCGCAACACGATGGGATCGGCAAGCGGCTTTAGCGGCGCTTCCTTGAACACCGGCTGATAGGCTTTCTCCACATTCACACCGTCAACGGCTCCTTGCGTCCACAATAGACATTCATTCTCGGTGAGGGGCTGATACAGACCACGCCCCACCGTGTAACCCGCCGGGACAACTTTCCCATCCCTCTTGTTGGGTTTGTCGAATTTGATCCCGTACCATTGGCTTCGACGGATAATTTGGATCAGCTCAATCTCGGTTTGCCGCCCGAACGCGTCAAAAACCCCGAGAATCTCGTCCTCGGTAAAATGGCTGTTTTTGTGGACGTAGATTTTTTTCGGTGTGCGGCCATTGTGGCTGTTCTGGTAGAGCAACAGACTCTTCGACATGACCGATTGCATTTCCTGATAACTCAGGAACGGATTCCCTTTTCTGTCAGTCGTAAATTCCCGCGTGTCATACGCGACAAACTCAAATCCGGTCCCGTCCGGGTCGAAGACTTGGCTACAGCAAGTGCTATATTCGTTTCCATCCGCATGCGTTTTGATGGCGTAACTAAGGCCGATATACGCTTCGTCCTTGTCCCAATCCGCGAGTTTCCATGGGATACCACCGGCTTTCGCATACAGGGCGACACTCAAGCCCCACATAACATTCGCCCGGCATTTTCTCGAAAACGCTATCTCATTCACGATCTGGATCGGCACGTTCAGCGGAGCGACCTTCGCCTTGATCCGGTCATGAAGATTGAATCCCTCATACTGGAAGCATGACTTCCAGCTCCCGGGCAGATACACCAGCAAAACATCAAACGCATTGCGCTGACGCAGAAGGCCGCCGACCGCTTGCATAATAGCGCCGGTCAACCCCGCCCCATCCCCGGCAGCGGCAAGTTTGTCGCACTCGGGCGGCGTGGCAAATTTCAGGGCGTCCGCTGGGTTGACGAGGGGAACGCGGAAAACATTCTTGAACCCTTCGTATGCGACGTAGTAATTCTTGGCCTCGATGGGATTGTGCCGGGCGTGCAGTTCACTCAGCAGACCGTCGAGTTTGCTCATGTAAGCCTGAGGCGCTAAATAGGCAATCCTGATTTGGCTCAGCAGGCCAAGATCGGCGCTGTACGGGCCGCGCGCCGCCAATCCGCGCAGGGGATGCGCGTCCGTCTGGCCGCCGCTGAAGAGGAGAAGCGGCTCCGGTAGAATGGAATGCCCGGGAAGAGCGTTTGGATCATCAGCCATCGGTCGTCCCTTTGCTAAAAGCGCTGCGCGTGCTGATCTGGTATGTGCAGGGATTCTCTGAGCCCTGGAAGCTGGTGACGCTCGCCGGAGCGCCGCCGGTTTTTCCCAGCAAGAGGCCAATCCACACAGTCAGGAGGTCATTCGATTGCGCGTTCCACCGGCGGAGCTTTCGCGCGCGAAGAAAATCAACCGCATCACGTCGCGGAGTGTCCGGCGAAATCCAGACATCGGGTCGGAGCAGGAGCCACAGCCGACCGTTGCGCTCTTCAAGGTTTATCGAGACAGCTTCGGCCCATTGGACGTTGTTCATGCCCGGCACCATGCCCGCAACGGCTCCCGGTTTGTTGAACGCTGAAAGCGCTTCCCGCAACGGACGAAAAATTTCGTCAGCCGCCGCTTCCGGCTTCACGACGGCATAAAAGGTTTTGTGCTGGCGTTCCAGTTGCAGGGGTTTTCCCTCACAGAGGGCGCGCGCAAGACCCGCCTCATAGAACGGTTTCAGGAAACGATACCGGGCCATGGCCTCAATCGCGTCGCCAAGGTGGTGCGTACCGAAGGTTTTGATTTTGGACTTGTCGAGAATCTTTTCGATTTCCTCGTTTTTTCCCCAATAGAGCAGTCGGTTTGTGAATGCGATGGTGGCGTTCGGCGTCTTACTGACAATTGTGTCGTTGATGTCGCGGTACAGAAGCTCTTCGGAATATTCGAGTGTTCCACAGATCAATGCGGCTGCGGTGATAAGGAGGGCGTTTGTCCTGAGGAGGGGAAAGGCTTTTCCAGGCGCGGGCAGTTTTATCGAAACAGCCTGCGCGGCGGCGCTCCGCACCTGGGCGTCGAGATCGGCCGGTTTGTCCGGGATTTGCCGCCAAATCTTGGACAGCATTTCATCGAACGTGCCGGTCTCGACGATATGGGCTTTTATGCCCTTGCTCACTGCCAACGCAATCAAGTCCTGAACGACCGGCGCTACCATGGAAATCCGGGGTGTCGTCCAGAACAACCCGTGAGGAAAGGCGTTGTTCTGCGCGATGGCCTGCCGGAACATTTTCATCACGTTCTCATCACGGCCGCTGTAGCCGGTCACGACCAGCCCGTACCGGGCCGCAGCGGCGATAAAGCATTTTTGAATCTCCGCATCGTTGCTCAGAAGGTCGGCAGACAGGTTCTTGATGCTCTGGTAACGAAAATCGCCATGAATTTTCGCGTAAAGTGGAAATCGGTCGTCGTTGAGGGCGGCAAGCGCCGCATAAGACCCCTCAAGATGGAATGCCGTGAGGTTCCGGCCTGATACGAGGGCGAATGCGCTTTCTATGACGTCATCGAAGTTTGTGGTGAAGACGACGCGCGCGCGCCCGGCGGCGAGAAGCGCCCCCAGTGCGCGGTGACCGACGGTCAGCGAAACCTTGGCGGTCGGTAGCGCCTCCATGATGTATTTTTGCTGCGCTGCCCGGTCATCCCCGAAGACCAGGCCGAAATAATAGGAGTATTCCTCTGGGCTTCCAAGCGTCGGGAATTTGCGGCTGTCCAGGAAACTCTGGATTTTGCTCTTAATGGCCTTGTTGTTGATGTCGTGCGCTTTGATGTCCTGGTTTTCCTGGGCGCAGTAATATTTGAGCTTTAAATCCCAGATGATGTCATTCGCGGTGGGCAGCCCGGCACTGCGCGAGGTCCCGGCACCCAAAAACCACATGAGGTGCTGAGCGTTTTGAATGTAATGCTTCAGGAAGTCCAGTTCCTTCATACCTGCTCGCTACGGCTTCTTCTTATGATCCAGCAACCCTGCCAGAAACTTTGTGAACGGCTTAACATCCTGATCGACACTGGCAGATTCCAGTGCCGACATATACTCATCTCTTTTGTCCAACGGCACGATTGTCCACGGATACCCGCCGGAAGCGAGCATGACATTCATAAGAAAACGACCCATGCGTCCGTTGCCGTCGAAATACGGGTGTATCCAGACGAAGATGAAATGCCCGAGAACGACACGGACCGCTGGTTCTGGCTCTTTTTGCACCAATTCAAAGAACGTCGGCATCAAGTCACGCACGGCTTCCGGTCGAGGTGGTGAATGCATCGAGCGCCGAATATAGACCGGGCCATTTCGGTAACCTGCAAGATCGGCAGGTTTGATGATGCCCGCCGCGACACTCGGGCCGAAGAGTTCGCGGTACCAGATGGCATGGTCGTGTTCGGCAACGCTCCCGGCGTTTTGTTTGCGGAGAACCTGTTCGATACTGTGCTTGACGCTCTGGAACGATTGCCAGTACCCGCGCGCCGCCAGCGCGTCGCGGTGATCCTGATCGCCTTTAATGCTATCCGGATTCCAGTTGCCGGAGCGCACACGTTCGATCAGGTCTGCGCTGACGCGGTAGCCTTCAATGGAAAGCGAGTTGTAGGCGTCGTTAACGTAAACCTCTTCAATATGCTTAAGGTAGGACGCAGTGTTTTTTGTGATACCGGGGGCAGCGGGAAAGTGCTTCAGTACATCTTCCCGCATTCTGGCCCACATCATTGTGAGACGATTGATGTGCGGCGAGACTTCGCGCGCACCCAGCGTAATGTGCTGAGAATCCACGAAGGGATCGGTTTCCGGGACCGTGTAGCCAGCGGCCACCATGGTCGCCACGATCTCGTCTGCAATCCGGGTGCGCCCAATATTCCGAAACGCTCCAGCCAATCGGCCCGCAATTTTGCTATGCCCTCCAGCCAGTAGATGATTCAGCACTTCGGAGGCGTCTTTCACCATCGCCAGTGCGGCGCGCATTTCGATTGGATGTGCGGCGTATTGGGACGCGGCACAGTTCAGCAAGGCGGCGGGCAATGAAAAGACGCGCAAGCCGTCTTTAATCGCGATGTCATTCGGTGGCGGAAGGGCGAGTCGAAGATCGAACATCGACGTGCCGTAGGGCATCGGGGTGGGTTTGTTGCCACCCTTCGAAGAACGGACCAGAAGTTGCTTCGGCACCGTCCAGTCTCCGGTATGCAAATTCAGGGATTGTTCGGGATTAAGGCACCACTCTGTCCCGAACCTTTCCGTCAGGTACTCCGCGCAGAATCCCCAGAATGCGGCATACCACGCCGTGCTCTCTCCGGGGGGCTCGTCGGGGCGGCTGGCGATGTACCATCCGCGCATGACCTCGCGGATGAAGCCATTTTTTATGAGTCGTTCCCGGTGCGTGCGCGACATTGATGTGGCACGAATCGCGATGTGCCCGGCGTCCTGAAGCGCTTTCAGGAGCGCCAGCGATTCGGCGAGTTTATCGGAGGGTTGTGCCATAACAGCGAATCCAGCGTCTAGGTTTTGGTGACTTCCTATATTTAGGTTTTATAGTTTTACTATGTTTAGGTTTTAGTGTCAACCGCTTTCTAGGTTTAGTAGAGGTGACCTTGAGTTATGTTATGGCAAGGCACACCTCCCAAGCTCCCGAATGCTTGGTTGTCCGTATTCTCCGGCGAGGTCATTAGCCGAGTGGAAGTTGCGGCCGCCATTGTTTATTCTGTGAACAACGGATTGCGTACAACAAAAAAACAGTGCAGCGCAGCGCTGCTCAAGGGACTGAGCTAATGGGAAAAGTTCGGCATTCAAGAGAAGGGCGTTTGTCGGGTCCGGGGGTCATGTGATGCACCCGACTCCCTTAGCAAGGCTACTATCGATTGGCGCTGTTGGATCGGTACTAGCCGGTTGCATGGTTCCCCACATCCACGACACCGACCAATTGAACCCGGATGCCGGAGTCCGACTGCTATCAGTTGACGCCAAGCAGAGGGTGATAGTCGTCGCGAAAGTTCGCGATCCTAATCCTCCAGCAAACACAAGTGTTAAGACCACGCGGACGATCACAGGAGCAGACGGAAAGTCAGCGACAGAGGAGGTCACGAACGGCGGCTTTCTGACCGTAACATGTGCGGAACCAAGTCCAGATGCGATGTCCGCGTTGAGTACCAGCGTGGGGGGAGGGTTATCCGACGCAAAAGTTGCCGCTAATTTTGCATACGCCCAGGCAGAATCGGCCGCCTCGATAGGATTGCGCACACAGTCTATTCAACTCTTAAGGGATGGAATGTACCGCCTTTGCGAAGGGTATGCGGGTGGCGCAATTGACGGCCCAGAATTTAATCGGCAACAGCGACGCTATCAGAATCTCATGCTAAGCCTGCTGGCGATAGAGCAGCTTACCGGCGCGGTCGTTGCCAGGCAGGTTGGTCTTGGAGAAGGTGCGGGGGCAGCATCAACAGGCGACAAGGCCGAAGAAGCCGCTGCCAATCTGGCCAAGGCAAATACTGATGTAACAACAGCGCAGACCGCGCTTTCGAAAGCGCAGACGACACAAACTTCGGATGAAAAGACCTGTACCGCCGATTCGACGAGCGCGGCCTGTGGGAAGGCGGCGGACGATAAGACGGCCGTGGATAACGCTCAGACCGCGCTTGATAAAGCCAAGGAGGTGCAAAAAACTGACCAGCAGGTTTTGCTTGCTGCGCGGTCCTCCGCGAAGGCCGAGGCGAGCGGCGCAAAAGTACACTTTGATGACCCTTCGAAGGCTAGCACGCCAATCACCGAAAACACGGCGCGCTTTATTGCAGAAGCAACTCGCACGATTGTCGCGACGACGTTGATCGCGAGTAACGCACAGGAAGATTGTGCAAGATTTTTTGATTTCATTTCCGGATCGCAGTCTGATGACTTGAAAATCAAGACCTTAAATTTTCTTTCATTGGACGGCGGCGGAAAGACGCCGCCAGCAACGGAGGCAGAGAAGGCTGCGAAGACCAATCAAGATATCAGTCAGAATTGTATCCAAAATCAACAGGCGCTTCTGAAGCAGGTTGGGTTCTTCACACCTCAGTATGGTTCGACTCCGGCGGGACCTCTGCAAGTATTGGGTGCCTTGCCCGGGATTTCTCTTGCAGCCGATGCCAAAAAATCCACTTTTTTTATTGTCGGTGGAGTGCCTGGATATCGAGTCAGCGCTCCGCCCAGTGATCTCCTGAAGGAAGTCACATGGTCCCTGGAGCCAGACAATGGCAATTTTCAGCTGGTCGTCTCGCGCCCTGCTGGCGCGTCGAAAGAAGCCAAAACAACAATATTCGTTCTAGACTCTAACAACGCTCACGTCGATATACCGGTCTCCCTTGCTGCCGCGAAGGCTTCAAAGCCAGACGCGACAGGAAAGATTTCTAACGTGACGTTCAAGGATGGAAATTTAATCGTGGCCTTTACCGCGCCAACCGGGGTTCAAATCGACAAAGCGACTGGGACCGCAAAGGATACTGTGAAAGGTGATTCATTGAACGGTCAGTGGGATGGGAAGACGACAATCACGATTCCCGGCTGTAGCGCCGGGCAGAGTTATAAGGTCGATGTCAATATCGTGCCGAAATCGGGCAACCCTCTAAATATTTCCTATGACAAGGACGTTCCTTGTTCCGAGGCGAAGCCTCCGGCGGTAAAACCCGCCGTTGCCCCAGAACCGCCGACCAAAGTGACTGCCATTCCCGGAGCGGCCGCAGGGACCATCTCCGTCTCATTTACTGCCGCTGATGAAAAGGGCGGCGGCGCGATAAGCAACTATACGGCGACGGCAACCAATAAGGACAAAAAGAAGCCGATCAAATCCGCAACTACACCCGACGGAAAGGCGACCTCCCTTGCGATTACGGACTGCGTCGCCGGTGATACCTATACCGTTAACGTTGTCTCAAACCGAGGAAAATTGAAGAGCAAACCGGCAGACGCCCCGAACGAAGCTCAGTGTAAGAAGTAAGCTTCAGCGCTTCAGCGCCTTGGATTTATCGCAAGTCCTTGTATTGTATAGAGTAGATGAAATTGGTTGCGAGCCCAGGATTTGAACCTACGTTTTTTTTGCGCTTCCGCAGTGCGGGTTGAACCGGACAAAATTTACAGCCGAATTCACCGTAGTGGGATGACGGCCAAGGGTTGCCATGCGTGAACTGAAAACTCGACGCCACATAAGCGACTGGCGCTGACATTGGTGTCCCCACAGCCGGAGTGGTGCCGGGTGAGTGCTTCGTAGGATATTCCTCGATTTCCCCCTTTGACATCATCCGAAGAACGAGTTTCGTTCCTCTAACACAACTTCGGATTGCAAATGGTGCGCGGCCGCCGCCGAATCGGAACGCAGCGACGGGGTCGCGATCTGAAGTGCGGCGGCAAGCCCGCGCACGGCTCGCCGTGAACACCAATGGAGAACTCGCGCTTGATCCACTCTTCGAAATCGGCGATGAATGCTTCCGAAAAGTCATGCCGATGGCCGGGTCCGCGCTTGTCGATCGGGTGATTCAGATGACCAGTCGGTATTCCCGCGATGGCGACTGCGTTGCGGCCGAAGTAGTAAAAGTCGTTGGAAACGAGAGTGAACCGATCCTGATCGCTGCCTGCCGGCGGGAACCGATCGGCGCGACCCGCATATTGCCGCACGGTGAGATATGTTCTCAAGGGGATCTTATCGGTCACGCGCATGGCATAAATGAGGCGACCATGGCCGGCCGAGTAAGCGCTTTTGCCGCCTGTACCCACGATCCAATCGCCGATCTCTGCCATTTCCACCAAATTTCGCCGGCCAGACTGGCTGAATTTGCAATGCGCCAAGGTGCAAATGCCGCCGACCGGATTGGGTGAATACCCCTCGTCGTGATCGACCACATAAGAGAACAACCAGCGGGTGCGCATTGGGCCATTGTCCCACGACCCGCCTCTTCCCGTACTTCGGGGTGATCCGCCTGAGACTCCCCACTCCCTCCACCACAGACTTCCGCCGCCGCCCGAAGCGCTGCACCCCACACGCGGACTTAGATAAAACGCTGCAAAGTCCATCGAAACGGGCCCTTGGCACGGGCGCATCGATGACATCTACTGGGCCATCATGACGCAGTCGGAAAGTAGCACTCGATGACTCGGCTTAACGATACTGCCCTCAAGGCCGAACTGAAAAAGGCGCGCGAGGCGCGGGAAGAGATTGTGGACAGTGCGGTGCCCGGTCTTGCCGTGCGAGTCGGTCGCGGCCTTGCCGCCACCTGGAGCTTAGTCTTGCGGGTCCGCGGCGATGGCGGGGTGTCGCGGCGCGGCTTTGAGAAAAAAGGCCGGCGCTATCGCTTGAGGTTAGGCACGTATCCCGCGATGGGGCTGGAAGCGGCGCGTGCGCGGGCGAATGAGTTTATTGCGCAAGCGAACGCAGGGGAAAGCCCAATGATCGCACTGGAGCGTGCCGCCGCCGGGGGCCTGACCGTCGAGGCGCTCGCGGAGCGCTTTCTCGAGGACTACGCGCGATCGAAGAATCTTAAGTCGGTGCGCAAATACGAGCAAGCGATTGCGACCCACATCCTTCCACAGCTCGGGGAGGTTTGCGTGGATGCGCTCGATCGTGAACAGATCCGCGGTCTCATTCGTCAAGTGCGCGTGCCCCGGCTGCGTGCTGACACCAAGAGAGGCCGCGCGCACGGCGGCATCGAAGCCGCACGCCGGGCGCTGGGCGTGCTCCGGCTCATCGTGGGATGGGCGATCGAAGAGAGGCTCGTCAACCGCGAGGATAATCCGGCGAGCCGAATGGAGAGGCACCTACCCAAGAAGCGAAAGGCCGATCGGGTGCTCTCAATCGATGAAGTGCGCGCCGTGTGGCGCGCGGCAAATTCCGGGTTTGCCTTTGACAATCACGCGCGGTTGATGCTTTTGACCGGTTGCCGCGCCGGGGAATGGGCGCGCGCACGGTGGCCGTGGGTCAATTTGAAGCAAGGGCTTCTGAGTATTCCGGCGTCCGAATACAAAACTAACCGACCGCATGCCGTACCGCTGGTGCCGGAAGCGGTGGCGATTCTCGAGAATAGTTTCCGCGGCGAGAAGGGCGACTACGTGTTGTCGACGACGGAGGGCGAGAAGCCGATTCGCGGCATCGCCAAGTTCTATCAGACGCGCCTGCCGATTGCGATCCTGACGAAACATGGTGCTGCATTGTCAGCGCCTTTCACGTCCCACGATTTGAGAAGGTCCGCTGTGACTCATATCGCCGAGTCATAGGCATCGGCCGTGAGCCCTTGATCAAGCGCTTGCTGGGACACGCCGATGGGAGCGTGACGGCGATCTACAACCGCTACGGGTATATGAGGGAGATGCGCGCGGCGCTTGAAGCGTGGGCTCGCGAAGTCACGCAGTAGTCCCTGAGCGCCTAAGTTTACGCGAACGGGTCTGGTACGCTGCGGCTGCGTTCGACGCGTTGCGTTAGCCACTCCTCCATCTCTCCTTCGATCCACCCTCGACGGGGAAATTGATGCGCTGCCTCGAGCTAATAGATCATGGTGCGGCAGAGACCCGTCCGGGCACGGACTTGCGGGAGCCTTAAGATTTGAATGGCGACCGACGCCGGGCGGGCGAGAGGAGTCATGACCGACTCCGGCCATCAATCTCGACTGCTAGGTCATGGGCGGGTGGCTGTTGTGACTCTATCCTTGCCGATGCCGGAGTCTTAGGAGCCTTGCCTATCGCGCCGGAGGGTTTCGCCCTTTGGACCGCAGCGGCTCGCAGTTTAAGAATTCTATTGAGGACCTCCGCATCTCCAGCAGCGTCGACAGGGTCACGGTTGATCGCTTCGACAAGTGCATTTTTCAGCCAATCGGATGAGGCTGGATCCTCGGTGATCTTTAGGGCATCCCGAAACCAAACGTTGGGGTCTTTGACCTTGGGCATGGACTGTTACCTCAAAAGCGTCCCGATCAAGCGAGTTGATCGTTCACGATCTTTCGCTTGCACCATGGGCCGATTACAAGGTTCTTGCTACCAGCCATTTCGAGCAAATTCGCCTACGAATGAAGAACTCGACACGATCGCACGTGCTTGTCAGGGAGCTCGCGACTGCGGGCGTTCGGCAGGGTTCTGGTGCATTGAGGGCTCCACGCTGGGACTTTAGCGTTATTTAGGGGTTTCAAGGACCGTAGCGATCGCAGGCGGTCCTCCGCATGGAAATTTGTTCGGAAGGAGTCCGTCCCGAATTGTCGTGGCGTCATGGATCCCGTGGCGTTCTTCGAGACCGAATCCCTTTCTTGTCCGGCAGCAGTCGCGCGTCGAACGTGTAGGCGTCGGGACCCGTTACGACCCATTTCAGTGAGAACTGCGGATGGAGGGGATTCACGAGAACATTCCATTCGCCGGGAGTGATCACGGTGGGCACCCGCAGTGCCGGTAAATTGTTCGTCTTGAGCCATGCATCGCCAAATGCCCGACTGACCGCGATCCGGCTCTTCCAGCGTACCGGCAAAGACTTGGGCGTCAGAATGAGATGGTCAGGGATTTCCATGGAATAGGCATAAAAAGGTTGAATGTCATTGGTCTGCTTGAGGCGGACCAGAATCTCCAAGGCGGCGAGGGAGAGAGATTGTGCCGTGTAAACGATTGGACGGCCGGCGCTGTGCCAGCGGGCCGAGGCGTACACGCCGCCCTGACCGCTGAAGGCCTCTTTCCGGGTCCGTGTAAAGACCGCTGCCCCGATGCGGAAGACCCGCATGCAGGTTAGACGAAGTGGCCGTAAGCCAATGCGCGAAGCAGATTTTCCACTTCACGGGCGCCGAAGTCGGTATCCAATAAATCGAGGGGCGCCATATTGCCCAAGGCCTGCTCGGGTTTCGACAACCACTCTGATACCGCTTCGTCGGTCGTAAACAGTACGCGGCCGAGATTGCGCACCCGCGCGACCCGCAGCAGCTTCTCCGAAGTCTCGCTGGACAGGGGTGCGCCGTTGCCTCGTTTGCGGGTCACGGTGCGACGGGCAATTCCCAACTTTGCGGCTAACGTGCTGGTGGAAAGACCCAATGCTGAGGCAACCTGCGCGAACATGGGCGCCGGCAAGCCGTTGCGAACTTGAGTAAGAATCTCTAACAGGGGCTTTTCAGCTAAGACAAAGGCGGATTCCATCGAATTATCCCCTTGAGCCAAATGGCCTTTTACACGGGGCCATTATACCATCTCAAAGGGCGGTCGGAAAATGTCGAAAATCACAATAAATTGCTGGATAATTCCCGTGGCTTGAGACGCGATCACCCTCAATGATCCCGAGCCTTCGATCCGGGTGCGTCCAGAGATGTTCGGAGAAATCCACTTCTTTTCAGGCCCTGTTTTGGGCCCTCGAATTGAATGAGAAAATATTTCCTCTGCGCAAACAAGCGCTTAGCGAGCGAATGTGGTGGCCAGCCGTCCCACTTATTAATCAATGACTTAGTTCAAACAAGCGACCCATCACACGGCTTTTACACGGCTTTCAGAGTCGGAAACCGAGGGCAACCGCGAATACAATCGTTCACGCGCGGCTGCGTCCGGCCTTCAGCGGCACGCGCACTCTTGTCCCAAGTAGGCGCCGTGTTCTAATGCCCACGCCTGGGTAATATCGCGCGAGATTATGGACAACGATAAACTGCAAGCTGGATTTGTTCGCAATCGACGCTTTCTGATCGCTGCAAGTTTGGGCTTGGCGTTTACCAATTTACTCGGTATTCAGTTCAAACAGGTCAGCATCCTAGGCAACAGCGCTGATATTCCTCATCCCGAGCAAGTCGATTGGATTCTCTGGGTCATCTGGGCATGGTCCTTTGCTCAATACGTCGTTTGGTATCGCGACGTGGGGGCGTGGATTGACTTCAGGAGTGCCGTATCGGACGCGTGCGCAAAGCACCTCGGCGAGTTGGCGGCGGGACGACCGCTACCGCAGTGGCTTAGCGACCAGCTTGCTGGAGAATTACGCGTACCACTCAAGCAATCGCCGTACAGCGATCTTCTGAGCAAGATCCAATTCCATTCTCGGTTCTCAAGTATCGATGGTGACGGCAATAAGAAAGGGCGAGTCGCTAATGTATTGACGCATGCCTATGTGCGGCTGCCTGAACAACGAGGCCAACTAACATCGTCGGATACCCGAATCGAAGTGGAAATCAGCGATGTGGATTGGCGGAAATATAGTCGCATCGCGACCGTGAGGATCTTACTTACATCTCGATTCTTACTGGAGTACTTCGCTCCGTTCCTCATCGGATCTTTTCCTGTCTGGATCGCAATTTATCGGCGCTGCCTCGTTCACGGATAGGATCGCGCCGCGCCAGCGGCTCCCGAGCCGAGCATAACGAGGTTATGTCGGACGCCGAGACTGAAAGCAGGCGAGCAAAGGTAAAAGAGGCAGTTGATCGACCTGCCGCTCCTCGACTTAATCATCGAGCGGACTCGCATCAACTTGGGTACACCAGCCGCAGGATCGACTTACGGCCGGCAATATGCAGGCGAATGCATATCTTCCGCCCCTTGAGCGATTTGTGTCCCCAGTCAAAGTGACGCTCGTCGGCGAAGTACAACTCGTGCGTTGTATGCGGCTCAATTTTACAATCGCGCTCATCATATTCACGAGATGAAAGGGCCTCGAACTTCCGCCTTGGCCAGCGCCCGCTTCCGTAGAGCAGTTCCCAATAAGTAAGAATGAAGGGACGAGACGAGAGGTTGCGAATAAGAATTGTGTTACCCATGCTCTCATCACTGACAAGGTTATAATCAACCTCCAGCTGGAATCTGTCTCTCCAGATCTCCAAACCCTTAATGACGGCAAGTACCGTCGAGAGACCCGCGCCCCACCAGGCTATGAGTGACGGTGTAGATTCAACGGCCATTTCAATATCCTTTAATCGGTTCGCGGCCATGTACCGTCATCGTACCGCACTTCCCACTTGGCGAAAGGTATCGCGGCAAGGCACCCCACTGCGTATGATGTCCACGCACGGAGGCAAAGTATGGATCGGACCCCCTTCTCTCAACGTGTAGGCGCAGCGGCCGCGCCGCAAGTCGGCTTGCGCGATATGCCCAGCGAGTTGCGGGTGGCGCTGTGGAACACCTTTCAGCATTGGTTGTTCAGCAACGACGTTCCCGGTCTGGAGCCGAGGGACTCGGCTCGGCATGTGTTCACTTACCTCAAATGGCCGGCCGACGAAGCCTCCTATCGGGAGTATGAAAACCGTAAACGCGTAAAGGAGTGGTTCCTTCAGGCATCTTGGGACCGCGTATATGACTTCGTGGAGTGGTTGCCGCGCTTAATCGCGCAGGGCACGCCCCACCAATACGATGGGCGCCAGCGCATAGTCAGATTCGCGCGGCAGTACATGACTACCCTAGACGACGCACTCGAACGGGAGGGGTCACCGTATCGGCTGTCTGGCGCTGAGCTGGTGCCCATCACGGATCAGGCAGAGCTGGACGAAATAGCACGTGCGATTGAGTCGCCATTCGCGGGCGCCCGCAAGCAGATCGCTCAGGCTGTAACGTTGCTCTCGCTGAAGCCCACGCCCGACTACAGAAACACTATCAAGGAAAGTGTCTCCGCTATAGCAAGCACGTTGATGGAAGCCACCGGTAGCACCGGGGACTTCAAGCCGTTGCTCGACGCCTTCGAGAAAGCGCACGGCGAGCTGCACCCGGCGTTCCGCAAAGCGGTGAATTCCTTGTACGGATGGACAAGCGACGAAAACGGCGTGCGTCACGGGATTTTCGGCGACGTGAACGTCGACCACGCGGACGCCCGCTTCATGCTGGTCACGTGTTCAGCGTTCGTGAATTTTCTTGTTCAGCACGTGCAGCTGGTATCTTGATGAACCTCAACGCACCTCGGCTGGCTTTGAATCTGTTCGTGATCGACGCGCCACTTTTCGTTTTTTGACAGGAGCAGAAAGAAAATCCCGTATCGCCGCCCATCCATTTTGGAACTTTTCGATTCCCGTAAGGCGGTTGCGAACAATCTTTCCCCAGGCGTTCTTCGGGTCACGGACCTTGCGGACATAGGCGATGGGCATTACGTAGAATTCAGGCTCACGAATTCCATTGTCACCACCTCGCTTCGCCTTCTTGTAGCCTCGATTCAAGGCGACGAGGACAACGAAGTCGCAGTCCAATTTCTTGATGATAAAGCCGTCCCAATCGGTTCTGTAGCGACTCTTAACCTGGATGCGCGCCGAGGTATTCCCTTCCGGATTCATGGCGACCAGATCGTATCCCGGGTAGTTGACGTAGGACTTATAGGTCGGAACGCGCTCCAACAACAGCCGCCCGAGCACAAGGAACTCCGCCGCGTTGGATTCGAGCTTGGTGTCGAGGCGGGGAATGGTTGCCATCGTTTCCTTTCTCGGGGCAGCGCCAGTTAGACGCTGTCGAGTTCCCTCGCCAGATAATCCTGGACCGTCGTGGAGTCCGGAATGTAAATGGCGGTCATGCCTTGCCAGTTGTCGTTGGGCTTGCGCCCGAGAGCGGTGTTCATCATTTCCGCGTCTCTACTAATCTTCACTACCCGTTTTAGAAAAAAGATCAGCGGCCATGTCTCGCCGTCCGTATCTCGTCCCCACAGACGCAACGCGAGAGGTTCGCTGTGCATGATCTCAGCAATTGCTCCGTGATAAATGACATTCTTCCCGCGCCGAAACAGCACAACACTGTTGCGCGGGGAAATCTTCTCGAACTGAGGCCATCGCTCATTCTTTGAGCCCCATATATAGATCTTTCCTTCCGGCGAGATTTCGCGCAGGGCTGCGAGCACCGGGGGCTCGATATATTTCGCATACAGATCGATGGCGACCGGCTTCTCCAGGGTGGCCCTCGCGTTCTTGCGTGCGAATGGGCTACTGACTTGCTGAAGGACGATGCTGGGCATGACGGGTTGGATTTTGCGCTAATCCCGCGCCGTCGTCATGTTGCGCTCCGAAGATTCGATCGCGTCCGGCGACTGGCGCATAATTAATTTGGGCATCTTTCGCCCTTTTATTGTTCGGAGTACAACCTATGAACAGAGTAAGTATTCGGCAGTTTGGCGATCCCGTATTGACGCGGCCGATACAAACGCGCGACGCGCGCATCCGCGACACGATACTGGACGACAAGTTCCGCATCGACACCGACACTCGCATCCTCCCCGAGCCCGCCAATCGTATCGCGCCCGGGGATATGGGCGTGCGCCTCGACGGTAGTAGGGGCGGCCCGCCGGAGCCCGCCGACGTGGACCTCCTCTTCAATAGCTTCGTCGCGGGTATGGGGATGCTCACTCGGGAAGAGGTGGCAAGGATGAAGGCGTTGATGCTGAAGTTCGCGGGCGCTCCTGCCGGTCGGACTAACGCAGTCGGGATCACATCCACGTCCGCCGACACGCGCCGGAGTATCGATTCCGCGCGGCGCAATTCAGAAGAGCTTCAAGCGATCAACGCCAACAATCGCGCCTCTTGGGAAAAGCAGTACGCGGAGACCGCGCGGGCGATTTACGGCGGTCGATAAGAAGACCGGGACCGGGTGCTCAGTCAGCAACACCCGGTCGCGGCTGTCGGGACCGAGGGCTCCCGGCCGCACTAGGAGGAGGGCTATGCAAGCCCCTATTCATGTTGTGCGCTCCGGTTCCTCCTCCCGACTGACCCCGTTGTTCCCGGGCACGGTGGCCTGGCCCGTTCAGTCACGCCGCCTCGTCGTCGATCAGCTGCGTATTCCGGACCAAATTGACCGCTGATTCCGTTTGAACGTGACCGGTCGTTCCGACCGAACGTGACCGCCGATTCTGATTGAAGGTGACCGATTTTTGGCCATGGCCGGAATCGTCGGTCACGATCCGGAATGGCCGGTCATGTTCGCCCGGAATGAAGCCGAGTTTGCGCTGGAACTTACATTTTTCTGGCTAAGCTGCCCGATTTTTACCTCGGGGAGCGTCGATGCCAGCCAAACGGAGTGCCATGCGCAAGATCAAAGAGGTTCTGCGCCTCAAATTTGAGGCCAAACTCAAGGGCGCGGTGACGAACACCGTGCAGCGGGCCGTGCAGAAGGCTTTGGGTTGGCCCTTGCCGGTGCAGCTCGATGAGGCCGCTCTGGAGGCGCTGCTGTATCGCAAAGCTGCGCCGCCCGACCGCTACGCGCAACCGGACTATGCCGTGATCCACTAAGAGCTCAAGCGCAAAGGGGTCACCCTGCAGCTGCTCTGGGAGGAATACGAGAAGGCTTATGGGCAGAGCGCGTACCGGTACAGCCAGTTCTGCCTGCACTACCATGAATACCGTGGCAGGCTCGCCCGCTCGATGCGCCAAGTGCATCGCGCCGGGGAGAAGGTGTTCATCGATTACAGCGGCGATACCGTCGCGGTAATCGACCCGAGGAGCGGCGAGATCCTCACCGCCCAAATCTTCGTGGCGACGCTGGGCGCGTCGAAGTATGCGTACGCTGAGGCGACCTGGACACAGACGCTGCCGGACTGGATCGGCTCGAACATCCGGATGCTGGAGTTCTTCGGAGCGGTCCCCGGCCTGTGGATCCCGGACAACCTTAAAGCGGCGATCAGAAAGGCTTGCCGCTACGAGCCGGAGGCCACCTCGACGTACCATGACTGTGCACGACATTACGGCGCGGCAATTTTACCGGCCCGGCCTTTTCATGCAAAGGATAAAGCGGCGGTCGAGATGAGCGTGCTGGTCGTGCAGAGGTGGATCCTCGCACGACTTCGCAACCGCCAGTTCTTCTCGTTGCGCGAGCTGAACCTCGCGATCGCGGAACTTCTGACCGATCTCAATCGGCGGCCGTTCAAGAAGCTGCCCGGCTGCCGGGCCTCGGTGTTCGAATCAATCGATCGGCCGGCGATGAAGCCGCTGCCCCCGACCCGGTACGAATACGCCGAATGGTCCAAGGCCAAAGTCGGCATCGACTATCACGCCGAGGGCGACCGGCATTACTACAGCGTGCCGCACACGCTGGTCGGCGAGCACGTCATGATGCGGCTCACCGACACGACGGCCGAATGCTTCTTCAAAGGCCGCCGCGTCGCCGCCCACGTGCGCAGCTACCTTAAGGGCAAGCATACGACGCTGCCGGAACACATGCCGAGCGCGCATCGCAAACATATGAAATGGACGCCGGGTCGGCTCTTGAACTGGGGGCAGAACATCGGCGCCGGCACGCGCGCGGTGGTTCAGTGGCAACTGGAGAACCGCCCACACCCCGAACAGGGCTACCGGGCGTGCCTGGGGCTTCTGAATCTTGCCAAGTCTTACGGCGAGGGACGCTTGGAGGCCGCCTGTCGCCGGGCGCTTGCCATCGGTTCGCCCCATCGCAAACGCATCATTGCGATCCTCGAGGCCAAGCTCGACCAGCATCCGGACCTCTTTCCCGCGGCCGACACGGCGGCTGCAACAGCCTCGCGCACGCACGGCAACGTGCGCGGCGCCGATTACTTCCGTGACTCAACGACCAGCACCGATACCACAACCCCTGATGAAGGAGACGATGACTCATGCTTACCCAACCCACGCTCGATACACTGAACCGCCTGAAGCTGCACGGCATGGCGCTCGCCCTGTCCGAGCAGATGACGACCAACGCCGCCCAAGGCCTCGCGTTCGAGGAACGGCTCGCGCTGTTGCTCGAGCGCGAGGAGCTCAGTCGCGACAACCGCCGGATGACGCGCCTCTTGCAGCTCGCGACGCTCAAATACCGTGACGCCGTGATCGAGGACCTCGATTATCGGTCGCGCACCGGCCTCGACCGCTCGCAGTTGGCGAGCCTTGCCTCCTGCGACTGGATCAGATCCAACCAGAGCGTCTTGATCCATGGTGCCACCGGCAGCGGCAAGACCTATCTCGCCTGCGCCCTGGCGCACCAGGCTTGCAGACAGGGCATGAGCGCGTTGTACGTCCGCGCACCGCGCCTGTTCGAGGAGTTTAACCTCTGCCATGCCGATGGCAGCTTCCCCAAGCGACTTGCCGCGATCGCCAAGATCAACGTGTTGATCATCGACGATTTTGCCATCGCGCCCATTGGTCCGCGGGAACGCAACGATCTGCTCGAACTCCTCGACGATCGTGCCGCTACCCGTGCCTGCATCGTGACCAGCCAACTGCCCGTCAACGACTGGCATGACTACATCGGCGATCCCACGCTGGCCGACGCTATCTTGGATCGCCTGGTCCACCGGGCGCATCGAATCCATCTCGAAGCGAAAGAATCAATGCGCGAGCGGGAGGCGGCCAAGCACACAACCAAAGCGAAGGCCGCGGCGCAGGCGTAGTCGGTGAGTCAGTCGGTCCCTCTGTCCGGAACTTCTGCCGCTGACGCGGCAGACTGCGTCTGGTAGAAAATCTTGACTGAACGTGACCGATCCGAGTAGAAAACAACTACAGCGCAGACTCGGCGGAATCGCCGGTCACGTTCCGGCGAAACAGCCGGTCATCTTCGCCGGAATACGCATCAGCGCCGCCCGCGCCGCAACCCAATGGGCCGCCGAGTTGAACTGGCCGCCGCGCAGAATATTCACCGGCGTGTGCAATTCGTCTCGGGGCAATAGCGCCAACGCGGCGACCGCGCGTGGCGAGGGCGGTACTCGCGGAATGTTGACGGCACCGCCGGACGCGTAGTCCGGGCAGAACGCCCGCAGCGACTCGATGTCCGCGAGCAATCTGGCATGAGTCTCCTCGACCTGTTCCACCAACGCCTCGCGCCTCGTGAGCAACAGCCGGTCGGCTTCCATTCCGATGTCCTTTTCAATCTTGGCCAACTCATCGGCCGAGGACTGACGGGTCGCCTGCAACGCGGCCCGGGCTTTGAGCGCCACCGACAGGTTCAGCCGAACGTGCGCGAGCCGCTGCGCGAGGGTTTCATCCTGTATCGCGGGCGCCTCATCGGCCGGCTCGCCCCGGCAGGTCAATGGCACGGGGTCAGATATCGTCCACCTTCCGTAGACTTCCGCCGACGTCACTGACGTCCGGTAGTCGCTAGAAGGGCGAGGCCCCGAACTCGATCGGATATTGCGGGAGAATGGCTATCAAAACGTGGCGGTGCGCGTGGGCCCTGTTCGAGTCGCCTCGCGCTACTGTGGTGATCACAGAATCGCTCTGTACTTGGCGAGCGATTTCGTCGTTTGCACTAAGCCTTGTTTCATCAAGCTGTCCAGAAACCGGTCCACGTCCATGGTGGGGGATTTCAATTTGCTTCGCTGGCGCTGCGCTGCTGCGACCACGGCTGCGGGGTCGAGGTCGAACAAGTATTCCGCGAATTGGTCCGGGTGCTGAGCTTCGATGCCAAATGGTGCGAGGGCGGCTCGGGGAAAGTCGGCTTCGTTGAAAGTGACGATGACGCTTGCGCCGCAGCGGATGGCGGTAGCAAGTACGTGCCGATCGTCAGGGTCTGGAAGCGTCAGGTTCTCGATGAGGGATTCATAGCCGGTAACAATCGAGTCCTGGATAGCGTCGTTCATCATCTGAATCGTGCGATCCAGCTGCTCGGGTTTTAAATCAGGCCGATTCTTGAGGAGATTGGATTTCCACTCTTGGTGGATTTGATCGCTCCAGCGGGCGCGAAATGCGCCCGAAAGGGCGAGCCACATCAAGAAGTCTCGAAGCGGAGCCGGGTAGAGGACGCACGCATCGTAGACGGCCGTGAAAGGCGAATGCCTCACTCATACCCCAACTTAAGTTCTTGAGCTTGTCGCGCGAGTTCTTCCATCGCGTGCTCACTGGCCTGATCCCGCTCAGCTTTGAACTTCATCAGATCGTCGTACCGAATCCGGCGGTGTTTGCCGGTTCTGTGATAGCGCAGCGCTTTAGATTCGAGCAACTTAATGAGATGAGGCCGAGACACGTTAAGCAGGTCTGCTCCTTCCTGGGTTGTTAATTCCGCATGGATGGGCACTACGCGCACGGCATTGCCTTCGGCGAGTTCCGCCAAGATGTCTACCAGCAATCGAAGCGCCGAGGTAGGCAGTTCAATCTGGTGAGTAATGTTCCTCTCGTCCACGATTTGAATGCGCTGCGTTTCAAAGTTCGTGGCCAAGTAGGCGGCTAGCTCGCGTTGTCCCTGTACGGCGGCGCGCACTTCGTTCTCCTCAGGGAGCGCAAGGTCGTCTCGAGGTGTACGGGGCATTGGGGACTCCAGGGCAATTGAGAAACTCGATGTTATTCGAAATAATCGAAAATCGCAATAAACGAAACGACTTTACTGGGTAACTTGACACCCGGTGTTGTCTAGTCTGTAATTTCTGTCATGACAGAAATAACCGATACGAACGATATCTTGCCGGAGGCCGTCAGGCGATTCGTCTTGGAGTGGGGAAACTTAGGGGAGCGTTGGGGCGTAAACCGCTCCGTGAGCCAGATTCATGCGTTGTTGTATGCATCGAAGAAACCGCTGGCGGCCGAGGAGATTGCGGATGTGTTGGGGATCGCGCGGTCCAATGTATCCAATTCTCTTCGCGAGTTGCAGTCATGGAACATCATACGGTCAGTCCCAATCTTAGGTGACCGACGAACTTTCTACACCGCCGAAACGGATCTTTGGAACCTGGTGTCGCGGATCGCCGCGGGGCGGAAAGCCCGCGAACTTGACCCCGCCGCGGAGGCACTGCGGGAGTGCGTCGAAATGACACGCGACGACCAAAACGTGGATCCAGTCGTGCAGCTTCGCCTAAGAGAGATGCTCGATTTCGTCGACCGCCTCAGCCGTTGGTACGACCAGATGATTGCCTTACCTCGGTCGAAAATCACGACACTCATGAAATTGGGCGGCGGGATCGCACGCCTGTTGGACCGCAGCGGAAAAAGGGGTCGAGATCCGTCATGAACTCAATGCCTTCGTCGCGACCGGACATGGACGTATCCTATGGCTCTCATGCTCGATCGTGATCCCGCGCGCGCGCCGGCGATGGGGGAAGCGGACCGAGGGCATGCCGCATTCACGCGCACTGGTTTGGCGCTCTACGACCTGCTGGTTCTGCGCGGTCTGTGTCCCTGGGTCTGGCGCTGTCCGAACGAGCGCATTCTCGCCGCGTACGGCGAACACCTGAGCGACAATCATCTCGAAGTGGGGGTGGGGACCGGCTACTTTCTGGACCATGCCCGATTTTCGGATGCAGCGCCGCGCGTCGCGCTGCTCGACCTGAACACCCGCTGTCTCGCGCGCACCGCACGGCGCATCGCGCGCTACCACCCAGAGGTCTATCGGGCCGACGTGCTGCAACCGATCGTCCTGGATGTGGGCCGCTTCGACTCCGTCGCCTTAAATTATGTAGTGCATTGCCTGCCGGCATCGTGGCCACACAAGGGCGCGGTCTTCGCGCATTTGAAGGCCCTGCTCAATCCCAGTGGCACGCTGTTTGGTGCGACCTTGGTGCAAGGCGATGTGCCGCAGAGCGCGGCCGCCACGGGACTGATGCGCTGGTTCAATACGCGGGGGACGCTGCACAACCGAGCCGACACGCGCACCCGACTGGTGGAAGGCCTCGAGCAGCATCTCGACGACGTCCGGGTCGAACAGGTCGGTTGTGTCGCCCTCTTCTCGGGACGGGCCTAGCCGTGGCGGTGCTGGCCGGCCGGCGCGCGCGCCCAGCGCCGTACAGCTATCGGAGCGATCCGCGGGTGCCCCCCTTTCCCGACGATCGTCCGATCTTCATCTTCGATGCGCATTGCGTGCTCTGTTCGCGTTGGGTCGAGCTGGTCTTACGCTACGATCGCGCGGGACGGTACCGCCTGCTCGCCGCCCAGTCTGCGCTCGGTCGCGCGCTCTATGTTCATTACGGCCTAGATCCCGAGAACTACGAAACCAATATTCTGCTGATCGACGGTGTGGCCCTCATCAAGGCCGAGGGATCGATCCGCCTCGCCGTGGGCCTGGGCCTTCCCTGGTCGCTGGCCGGAATCCTGCGCGTGTTGCCGCGACGACTCGCCGATACGCTCTACGAATGGGTGGCCCGCAACCGCTTCCGGATGTTCGGTCGCCGCGAAACCTGCTACATGCCGCGCACCGTTGACCACGAGCGGTTTATCGCATGAACCCGATCCCCACGAAAGTTCTGATTCTCGGTGGCTACGGAACATTCGGTGGGCGTCTCGCCCAGCTGCTGGCCGGCGACGCGCGTGTGACCCTGCTGATTGCCGGGCGCTCTCTCGCGCAAGCACAGACCTTCTGCGATCGCCTCGCGCCCGGCGCCTGCCGAAGTGCCCTGCGCTTTGATCGCGACGGCGATGCGCTGGCGCAGATCCAAGCCGTCAACCCTAGCCTGGTGGTCGATGCAACCGGCCCGTTCCAGTGCTACGGCGACGATCCGTACCGGATCATCAAAGCCTGCCTCGTCCACGGCATCGACTACCTCGACCTCGCCGACGGTTCTGATTTCGTGAAGAGCGTCGCCCAGTTCGATCGCGAGGCGCGCGAGCGCGGGGTAATCATCCTCTCGGGCGTGAGCAGCTTTCCGGTACTCACCGCTGCCGTGCTCCGGCGCTTGGCGCACGGGCTCGCCACCCTCGACACCATCACCGGCGGCATAGCGCCCTCGCCGTATGCGGGGGTCGGCGTGAACGTCATACGCGCCATCGCGAGTTACTCCGGCAAGCGGCTGGCACTGGTTCGAGGCGGGCAGCCGTCGTTTGGCATTGCCATGACCGAGTCGCTGCGCTATACGATTTGCCCTCCTGGACGCCTGCCACTTCGCAACATCCGCTTCTCTTTGGTGGATGTCCCGGATCTGCAGGTGCTGCCGGAGTTGTGGCCGCAGCTCGAGTCAGTGTGGATGGGGGCTGGGCCGGTGCCCGAGATCTTGCATCGCATGCTCAACGGGTTGGCCTGGCTGGTGCGCCTGCGCCTGCTGCCCTCGTTGCTACCGTTCTCCTCCCTGATCCACCAAGTCAGCAATCGCGTTCGCTGGGGTGAGCATCGCGGCGGCATGTTCGTCGCCATTACAGGCACGGACGTCCGCGGCGTCCCGGTGACGCGCTCCTGGCACCTGCTCGCAGAAGGGGACGATGGTCCTCTGATTCCATCAATGGCCTGCCAGGCGATCATCGAGCGCTGCCTCGCCGGACGGCGGCCCGCGGCCGGCGCACGGGCTGCGACCGCCGACCTGGAACTCGAGGACTACGAAGCGCTGTTTGCTCGACGCACTATCTATTCCGGGATGCGCACGTCCGATCCGGCGGCGGCAACGCAGCCGCTCTATCAGCGCATCCTCGGCGATGCGTGGGATGCGCTGCCGGCGCCGTTGCGCGCGATGCATTCGTGCGCGAGTCCGCAAGTCGCCGCGGGTCAAGCCGACGTCCTGCGCGGGCGCCATCCCCTGGCGCGTCTGGTCGCGTTCGTGATCGGGTTTCCTGCAGCCGGCCACCAGGTACCGGTGCAAGTAGCGTTCACTCCCGGCGCTGGCGGCGAACGCTGGACGCGCACGTTCGCCAGCCGATCGTTCACCAGCTTCCAATCGGCGGGCCGCGGAACGTCGGCGCATCTGCTTCGCGAGCGCTTTGGACCATTGACCTTCGATTTGGCGCTGGTGGTCGAGGGTGCCAAGCTGTGCCTCGTGGTCCGGCGCTGGTTGCTGTGGGGCCTGCCGCTACCGCTGCTCCTGGCGCCGGGTGGCGACTCGTATGAAACTGTAATCGACGATCGCTTCCACTTCCACGTCGAGATTCGTCATCGTCTCATCGGACTGATCGTGGGCTATCGCGGCTGGCTCGAGATCCGCCCGCGAGCGGACGCAGCAGTTCTCGCCGAGACGGGAATCGATTGCCCAACGCGGGCACTACCTTGATGACGACAGCTTTAGCCAGTTGCAAGGGACCTTGATGCTTGCTCAATCCCGCGGTTGGCGACTTGATCGAGGGAACGGGTGGACTTCGCAAACTTCAGTTCGGAGATTCCCGTCGATCGAAGGGCAATCGCGGCGGTCTGCGCGTAATTTACTACTACTGGACCGGCGGACAGGAATTCTGACTATTCACGTTGTACGACAAGGATGAGATGTCCGATCTGACGACTCAAACAGCGGGCCGCGTTGAATTGGGAGCAGGGGCGAGCGAAGCCAAATGCTTAAGCGGCGTTGCTTATTCGCATGGTGCAACGATTTCCGGACACGGTGCATCGGCTGGCCGGCATTTGATGAGTCAGCGCTCCCTGATGTCCACCGACGTCCGGTGGCAGCCAACGCTTCGAGGGGGCACGAGAGGGGGCATCTTCACAAACCGGCAAACGAAAATACTTTTATAAAGAGAGACTTAGCTCGACAATTCGGTGGCCAGCCGTCCCACCAATAAAAACAACGACTTGCGTAGTAACCCACCCACTGAAACCGTCCGTACGGAAATCTGTACGGAAATATTTAAAGGTCTCTCTTTTGGATCCGGTCGACGAAAATCCGCCTCCTTGGCGGCGAACTGGGCGGCCGACATCCTGCGCGACCAGTTCAAGGCCCTGCGGCTGTTGCACGCGCAGCGGCCAATCTGCCGAAGGGGCGAGAGCGCGAGTTCCGCGGCTATTGCATGAACGACTGCCTGCCAGGGTAGTCGAGTTCGCGATGCTGTTATCTGCTCAACATGCGCTGACTGATGGTGGGTATAGTGTTGACTGCACTCCTGGTGGTGGTTATAATACACACCATGAAAAGTGCGGAGCTGATACGGCAATTGACGAAAGAGGGTTGGACTCTCGATCGAGTCGCCGGCAGTCACCACATTTTCAAACATACGACGAAGCCGGGTCACATCTCCGTGCCGCATCCGAAAGCGGATCTCGGCAAGGGATTGATCCACAAGTTACTTAAACAGGCGGGACTGAAATGAAATTTACGATAGCAATTGAACCGGGAACGAAAAAGACGGCGTTTGGCATCGTCGTGCCGGATCTGCCCGGTTGCTTCAGCGCTGGCGATACCGTCGAGGAAGCATTCGACAATGCCCGCGAGATCATCGACGCCTTCTGTCAGATACTCGCGGAGCAAGGCAAGGATTTGCCGGTACCGAAGTCCATGAGCAAATGGCAGGCCGACAAGGAATACAAGGGCTGGACATGGGGTATCGTTGAGGTGGCAGTCGAGAAGTATTTCGGCCCTGCGGAAAAGATCAACATAACGGTCCCGGCGCTCACGCTCAAAAGAATCGATGAATACGCGGTGAAGCACGGCGAGTCGCGCTCGGGATTCCTGGTGCGCGCTGCCGAAGAGTCGATGCGCAAGGCGGGGTAAACATGAGCCACGTTGCCGGCTGGGACCTGCAACGCACACGGCCACCAACTCCCCCGGCGAGCGCGCCGCCGATCGGATCCAGCGGCCAATTCGATTGGCCTTCTGTCGCCGCATCACACTCCGGGACTTGATCGGAAACAGCTTCCGCTCTTTCTCCTTACTCTCCCCGACGGGTACCCGATTTAAGTCGATCACAAGGTGAAGTTATGAGAGTCAAGAAAGTTGCAAACAGTGAACACGGGCCCCGTCACGTGACGCCGGCGGGACGCAGTGTCTTTTACGATCTTTTCCCCGCGGAGAAAGCCGCGGAGATGGAAATGCGCGCGCAGCTGTTGATGGGCTTGGAACATTGGTTGGAAAAGAGCCGCATGACGCAAGCCGATGCCGCCAAGGTGCTGGGAGTTACGCAAGCGCGCGTGTCGGATCTGAAGCGAGGCAAGATCGAGCGATTCAGCATGGAACTGCCGGTACGCTTGGCGGCACGCGCCGGACTCAAGCCCAAATTGAAATTGGCGGCGTGAGACGCTAGGAAGTCGGTTGATGTCGACTGAGGGTTAAAGATACAGGGAAATAGTAGGGAACCCAGAAGCGGGCTACTCGGCCCCGAGCGGTAGATATAGCTGTCTGCTCATCGGATCGCACAACCGGAAACCATACTTACGATAGAACCCTTCGGCTGCGGAGTTTTTGGCTTCCACTAGCACTGCATGCACCCCAAGTGTGCTCCGCGCCTGCAGGACGCGTTTGATTGCATTCTGCAGCAACAGTTCGCCGAGTCCCTGTCCGCGGACGGAGACGGACGTCGCGAGGCGACCGATCCGCACAGCCGGCAGCGGGTACGCCGGTAGTCCCTTACGATCCGCTTCAGTCAGCCGTTCGAAGGCCAGGGAGGCAGCGCTCAGGCTGTAATATCCCAGAATCCGGGACGGCTGCTCGGAATTGATCAGGACGAAAGAGGTTGCGATCCCTTTGACACGATGCTGGCCAGCTAGCGTCTTAATGTACCGGTTGAGTGGCTCTTCGCCACAGTCAAAACCGGTGCGATCGTGACGCTTGTCCAGTTCCTCGACCGCAAATATCACTTCAAATACCGAATTCGCTACCGCGCTTCAGCGCTCGCCGCAGTGCCGCGTTTGGCGCAAACGGTTTGCCGAGCGCAGCTAGAAATCGCTTCGACTCGGTAAGCGAGAGGGTCGCCACGGACTCAGCCGCAACCGTTCTATCGGCCTCACGCAATACCGCCGTCCGCACGAACGTAGCCAGCGGTAATCCTGCCAAGGCGGCAGCGCGGTCAATCCGTTCTCGGTCTTTCGTCGATAGGCGCAGGTCAAGGCGGGCGGCGGCAGTCATTGAAAAGCTCCAACTAGTGATATGTACGGTATTATACCGTACTGCCTCCCTTCTGGCACAAGGATCTGGTTCGATTGGCAACTGGCGCCAATGATAAGCGGACTAGATGTCCAACGACGTCCGGTGGCAGCCAACGATTTGAAGGGGCAGAAGACGGGGCATCTTCACGAACGCAAAAGTGAAATAACTTTATAAAGAGAGACTTAGCTCGACAATTCGGTGGCCAGCCGTCCGACTTCCTATTGTTAATTGCGATAAATCAATAGAATACACAGCATATCAAGAATCGTGCTTAATGCGTGTTTCCGCGGAAACGCGCGCTCGCTCCGATCGCAAGGGCAGGCGGTATTTCAACTGCCTCGCCTTCAGGCCGATTGCTTCAGGCGAATCGAAGTTTGCGCTGGAAGCGGCGGTAATGGGATTCGCGCCGCGATTACGTTGACGGCGAACATCAACCAGCTGACAGGCGTTGCGGACGTGGATCCAGATCCTGTCAACGTATTGCCCTCGGCTTTAAAAGCATTGCTTCGGCTGGCGCGCTGCCTGGTTATCGTGGATTCTTGAATCCCCAAATGTACAGCAGTATAATGACTTTCATACAGTCATTAAGAGGGACGTTATGGCTTCTGCAACAACCCGTTCAACTCGTCTTGGGCGGCCTCCGCGCGGTTGGGTGCGTAAGAATCTGCATATCGATCAACGCAAGCTCGATGCTGCGCGCAAAGTGCTGGGCGTCAAAACGGAAACTGAAACCGTGGACGCCGCTCTGGACGCTATCGCGTTGCGGAAAGAACTCTCCCGCGCGCTGCGGCGTGCGCGCGCGGCGGGTGGTCTGAAAGACATTTACAAAGATTGAATGCGAATGTGTCGATGACTCGAAAATATGTCTTGGACACCAATCTTTATATTGGTGCTATCCGTGATCCAGCCAAAGAGACCGACTTGGATGCCTTTTTGGAGCGCAATGCGCCTGTCACTTATATGAGCGCGGTTGTCGTGCAGGAGCTGCGTGCCGGGGCGATCACCGACGCCTCCGCTCGTGCGTTGGACAAGGGCATCTTTGAGGTGTTCGAACGACGTGGGCGAGTCGCTGGCCCTTCCGTGCTTTGCTTTAAGGAGTGCGGCCGAATACTTGCCGCGCTGTTTCGGCAGGATGGCGTCCCTTTCAAGAAGCGGCCACGCTCGCTGGTTAACGACATTCTCATTGCGCTGACGTGTCGGGAAAACGGTATGACGTTGCTCACCGATGACGGTGATTTCAAAATCATTCGGCCGTTCGTGCGCGGCTTTTCATTTCTTGCGCCCTGGCCGGCGTGATTGTCCGTACGAAATGTTGCACTCGAAATTAGCCAAAAAGGGGGCCGAAGGTCCCGCGGAAACGTCGGCTCAAGCTGATATTCCAGGTATCGTGGAGCCGATCGTATAGGTCCACGGCGGTTGACCGTCATCTTCAATGACGTTTACCGCATGCCGGCCATTCTCGTTGATTATTCCTCACAGCTTATTGGCTGCCCAGGACGTCGTGCTCGTGGTACTTCGGGTATGGGGGAACCGGCGGAATGACGGGTGGATGGGCCTTGAGCTGCTCGATCACGATGGCAACTGCGCGCTCGAGCTGCAGGTCGCGCCCGCGCGCGACGTCAGCGGGCAATTCTTCCACCTCGACGTCGGGGGCGATGCCATGCCCCTCGACCTCCCATTCCCCCTTTGACCCATAAAAGGCGTAGCGCGGCGAGGTGACGGACCCGCCGTCAATCAGTTCCGGATAGCCGTCAATGCCGACGAGCCCCCTCATCGAGCGTGGTGCCCGCAAGTTGAAGCTGACGCCGGAGAGCGCCATTCTGCACGCATTTGTCGAGATCGCGCAGGTGGTTGATGAATTGAAGTCCGGCATCGGCCGGCCGCGCGGCGAGCATAAGACCGACGCGAATCAATTCAAGTTACCGCCGAGTGCTCAAGGGGTTCAATCTGCCGCAGCGCGCGCTTCGTTTCCGCAGAACGCTCGGCTGTTCGAAGATCGTATATGGATTGCAAATTCAGCCAGAAGTGCGCGGTGCCGCCGAAGTAGCGCGCAAGCCGCACGGCGGTATCGGCAGTGACACCGCGGCGCTCCAGAACTATGTCACCAATGCGCGACGGGCTCAGGCGCAGAGCCTTGGCAAGCGCGTTTGCGCTCAAGTCCAAGGGCTTCAAGTACTCCTCACGAAGCACTTCGCCGGGGTGAACCGGCCGCATCCCGTTTTTTAAAGTCAAATATCCTGCCCTCATGCGTGGTTGGTAATCTCAACGTCCGCCGGCCCTGTATCGGTCCAAACGAAGCAGATCCGGAACTGATCGTTGACGCGGATGCTGTGCTGCCCAACTCGATCACTTACAGCGCTTCGAGGCGATTGCCCGGCGGCGATTTCAGGTCCTCGAGCACGGTCGCGGCCTCCAGCATCGTGAGCTTGCGAGTTGCGACTTTGCGTATCGCACCGAAACGCTGCGATTTCCCTGTCCTGAACAGCTTTTCGGTGTCCTTGCATTTGAAGCCCTGAATTGCCACGTGCACAGCTTGTATCGTTTCCCGGTAAACGGCAAACATAGCCGCCGCTCGCGCCGATACTCCAGGGCATGTCGTCAATCCGACAATCACGTTCGGCGGGCCCGATCGCGTCGTTCGAATTTCTGGACATTACGCGGTAGTCGGCCGCGGACACCGCTCGACCGCCAATGGTCATCTCGAATTTGCGTGCCATTCTTCGCGATCGCCTCATGGGTGGTAGTAGACGGTCGGTGGCTCATCGGTGACTTCGGCCAACGGCGGCGCTTCCTTGCCCCCGATTCGCTCCATCGTCTGATACTTGCCATTGAAAAACAGCAGGGGGTACTGCGGTTCGAGACCCAGATGTAGCGCAATGACCTGGCCGATGACCAGCAAATGATCGCCGCCATCATGAATGGATTCTTTGTTGCAGATCAGCGCCGCCAGACTGCCCTCCAGCCGCGGGGCGTCATGGTCCTGAACGAATCGGAACGACGGCGATCGCGGCTCCTTCCATGCGCCGGCGAAGTACGTCGAAAGCGCCTCTTGGTCTTCTCTCAGGAAACTTACCGTGAAGCGCTTCGCTTGCGGCAGCAGCTGTGCGAGGCGGCCTGTCTTCTTTGGGCAGAACAATATTTGCGGGGGCATCAGTGACAACGCACAGACGGCGTTGGCGGTCATGGCGTGCACGCCGTCGTTCACCTCGACGGCCACCACCGAGACGCCGGTGGCGAGGCGGCCGAGTACATTGCGGAACGTTCGCGGGTCGATCATGCGTCAAGACTTTGCCGCGTTCGAGAATGCCTCATCGCGGCCTTCCTTCACCAGATCCATCACCCGTGCCGCATAGTCCTTGATCTGATCATTGTGTCCCGCGACCAGCGCACCCGCCATTCTCACCGGGTCACCGAAGAAGAAGCGCTCGTAAAGCACCTGGCGCGATCCAAACGCAGACATGGAGGCATCCCACGCAAGACGGAACAGGGGAATCCGGTCGAAGGCATCTGCGCGAGCCGCCTGGTAGTAGTGCTTGATGTCCTCAACCAGCGGGCCGGTGACGTCCTTCTCGGTGGGCATGGCGACGAGTCCGGAAGCGCCGATCTGCTGAATGATCTCCACCATCCGCGGATACAGGCGGGGAAATAGGTTGCGTGCGGCATCGAGCG
>Ga0307516_10001009_pt1 | contig 39000 bp, 32 predicted proteins | sample 19_EM_MG_FD_203310 | JGI IMG/M metagenome (GOLD analysis project Ga0307516, IMG submission 203310) | Populus trichocarpa ectomycorrhiza microbial communities from riparian zone in the Pacific Northwest, United States - 19_EM | ecosystem: Host-associated > Plants > Roots > Unclassified | place... | reverse complement strand
ACTGCTGCGCGATCACGGACTGAACGGATTGCGCGTCGGGATCCCGCAGCAAGACCAATTGCAGTTCTTCGGCGATACCGAATACGCGCGCCTGTTCGATGCCGCCGTTCGCCGCCTGGGGAGCCTCGGCGGCGACATCAAGGAAATAGACTTCTCGCCGTTTCTCGAGGCTGCTCGTCTGCTGTACGAAGGACCGTGGATTGCCGAGCGGTACGCGGCGGTGGGCTCGTTCATCGACGCGCACTCACGGGAGGTGCATCCCATCACACGTCAGATCATCGATGCCGGTAAGCGCATAAGCGCCGCAGCGGCGTTTGAGGGCGAGTACGCGCGCAAGAGACTGCTGCGCCAGACCGAACCGGTATGGCCGCAGGTCGACCTCGTGGCGACGCCGACGGCCGGCACGATTTACCGGCTTGCCGAACTCGAAGCGGATCCACTTCGATTGAACGCCAATTTGGGCTACTACACGAATTTCATGAATCTGCTCGATCTCTCGGGGGTCGCGGTGCCGGCGGGCTTTCGTGCCGACGGCCTGCCCTTCGGAATCACGCTGGTCGGACCTCGGGGTGCGGATCGGGAACTGCTCCGCATCGCGGGTCACGTGCAGCGCGCGTCGGTCACCACGCTGGGAGCGCTCCGAGTGGCGTTGCCGGTGAGCCGGCCGCAGCATCGTTCGGCGTCGCCCGGCGGCGTGCGCGACGGTTACGTGCCACTGGCCGTCTGCGGCGCCCACATGCAGGGGCTGCCGCTCAATCATCAACTGCGGGATCGAGGGGGCTATTTGATCGAGGCCACCACCACCGCACCGCGCTATCGCTTGTTCGCATTGCCGGGCGGCCCGCCTCAGCGGCCCGGAATGATCCGTGTGCACCAAGACGGCGCCCGCATCGAGTTGGAAGTCTGGGCCCTCCCGACGGAGCAGTTAGGGTCGTTCATCGCGGCCATTCCCGCCCCGCTGGGGATGGGCAAGATCGAACTCGACTCGGGGGCGCTGGTGACGGGATTTCTCTGCGAGGGCTATGCAAGCGAGGGGGCCGCGGACATCACCAGTTACGGCGGTTGGCGCGATTACGTCAAAGCTGCCGTTCTATGAACTGGACGGGAGGCCGCCGCGCCTGTATGCTGCGCGGCAGCTAAATGAGGTTGGCGCTCGGTCAGTGCCGCCTGTAGCTCGCAGTCCGTCCTCGACGCACTCTGTTTATTTACCCTCCTCGCTGCTGACCGCTGCAGGCTCTAAGAGCCTGTCGTGCGAGTCCAAGTTTTATTCTAAAGGATCATTAATGTCATTTTCCGATCTCGGGCTGTTGCCCGAATTGCTGCGTGCTGTCGCCGATAAGGGCTACGACGTGCCCTCGCCCATTCAACTGCAGGCCATCCCTGCCGTATTGTCCGGCAGAGACGTGTTGGCGGGTGCCCAGACGGGTACCGGCAAGACCGCCGGCTTCGTCCTGCCCATTCTCCAGCGTCTGGTCGCCGATACCGCCCACGGCACCAGCCGGGCGCCGCGCGCCCTGGTGCTCACCCCGACTCGCGAACTCGCCGCACAGGTGGCGCAGAGCGCGCGCGACTACGGGAAGTATCTGCAGCTGCACACCTTCCAGGTATTCGGCGGCGTGAGCATCAACCCGCAGATCAGCAATCTACGCAGCGGCTGCGATGTGCTGGTCGCAACACCGGGACGATTGCTCGATCTCGCGCAGCAACGCTGCGTGGATCTTTCGAAGATTCAAGTCCTGGTGCTCGACGAAGCGGATCGCATGCTCGACATGGGCTTCATCAACGACATCAAGAAGATCATCCGGCTCCTGCCGCAGAAGCGCCAGAACCTGCTGTTTTCCGCGACGTACTCCGACGACATCCGCGGCCTCGCGGAACGGCTGTTGCACGATCCGCTGTCGATCCAGGTAGCACCCCGCAACGCGCCCATCGAGCTCGTCGAACAGTGCGCGTATCGCGTCCAGAAGGAACAGAAGCGGCACTTGCTGGTGCATCTGATCCAAGAGGGTGAGTGGCACCAGGTGCTGATCTTCACTCGAACCAAGCACGGCGCCAATCGCCTGACGCAGCAACTCGAAGGTGCGGGAATCAAGGCCGCCGCCATCCACGGCAACAAGAGCCAGGCGGCCCGGGTCAAGGCCCTCGACATGTTCAAGAAGGGACAAGTGACCGCATTGGTGGCGACGGAAGTCGCTGCGCGCGGGCTCGACATCAAGGAGCTGCCGCAGGTGGTCAACTACGAGTTGCCCAACGTGCCGGAGGACTACGTGCATCGCATCGGCCGCACCGGCCGTGCAGGCTCCGCGGGCGAAGCGGTGTCGCTGGTCTCCGCGGACGAAGCGGGATTGTTGCGCGACATCGAGCGGGTTCTGAGGCGCGCCATTCCGGTCGTGCCGACGCCGATCTTCAAGATCGTCGAGTCGGCTCCGCAACCCGCAGGACAGGGAAACCGGGGTGCCGGCGACCGATCTGGCGGAGACCGCCCACATCAGTCACAAGGTCGGCCCGGGCACTACTCGGGCAACTCGCACGGCAATCGCGCCTCCGACCGGCGCGACACGCGCCGCGGCCCCGGGGGCGGCGGGCGAAGCCAGGGTCAGCAACAGCGGGGCCGGTCGCACTGAAGCTACTCGCCGCGGCCTATAGGGTCGCGGCGAACTTCTTCAAATAGGCGGCAAATTCGACGCCGAGGCTGGGATGATTGAGGCCGTATTCGACGGTCGCCTGCAAGTAACCGAGCTTGCTGCCGCAGTCGTAGCGCTTTCCCTCGAATTCGAAAGCGAATACCTCTTCGCGTTGCATCAGACGAGCGATGCCGTCGGTGAGTTGAATTTCGCCGCCCGCACCCGTGCCGATCTTGGCCAAGTCGTCGAATATCGACGGCGACAGCAGATACCGGCCCACGACCGCGAGGGTTGACGCCGCCTTTTCCGGCTTGGGCTTCTCGACGATCTGCGACATTTTCCCGACCCGCGGTGCGATCTCGCGCTCCAGCGACACGATACCGTACTTGTCCGTGTCTTGTTTCGGCACGGTCTGCACGCCGAGAACGCTGCCGCCGTATTTCGCCTGCACCGCCACCATCTGCTTGAGACAGGGCACTTCAGCGTCGATCAAATCATCCGCCAGGTGGACCATGAATGGCGAGTCGCCCACCACGGGCCGCGCGCAGAGAACCGCATGTCCAAGGCCGAGCGGCGCCGATTGGCGTATGTAAACGCATGTGGCCCAACTCGGAAGGATGCTGTGGAGCGCATCGAGCAATTCTTTCTTGCCTTGCGCCTGCAGCACGGATTCGAGTTCCGGATCGGTGTCGAAGTGATCTTCGATCGCCCGTTTGGAACTGCCCGTGATGAATACCAGGGTTTCGGCACCGGCCGCCAATGCTTCGTCGACCGCGTATTGGATGAGCGGCTTATCGACGATCGGCAGCATCTCCTTCGGGCTTGCCTTGGTGATGGGTAGAAATCGGGTGCCGCGTCCGGCAACGGGGAATACGGCGGTCTTGATGGCTTTGTTGGGCATGCTTGATGGCTTTGTTGAACACTTGAGAAATGATAGCGGAATTCAACCGAGTTTAACGATTGCGTAGGGCTCAAAGCTATCCCAAGCGTGACATGCCGGGCAATGCCAGTAGAAGTTGCGGCCCGCGAAGCCGCATTCCAGGCATCGATAGTTCTCGGCGTGCGCGAGCAGCGCGCCGATCTCGTGCGCCACGCGCCTCGCATCGCGTTGGCCGGCGTCGATACGGTTCGAGTCCGAGGTCCACACTGCGCGCAACGTGGGATCGTCGGCGAAGACTTTTTCGATGAGCGCACGCAGCGGCGCCGCATCGCCAAGCCCGGCCGACAGGGAAGCGAACACCAGGCGCTTCGGGGCGCCCTGATCGTACGACTCGGCCCGCTCCACCAGTTCGGTCAGCACCGCGTCGCGGTCCTCGGGCGCAACGAGGCGCAGCAGATGCGGCAACTCTTCGTGCATGAGTTTCGGCGCGTCGTGCAGCGCCGCCCGCAGCAATCGGACCGCCAGCCCGACGTCGGCATCGCGCTCGGCGATCCGCGCGCGCAACACTGCGGCCCGTGGGAATGGTGAAACTTCGGCTCGCGCCTCGCGCAGCAGGCGCCGGGCCGTGACCGCATCGCCCCGCTCCATCGCAATGCCGGCCAGTTCGCACAGGTAGTGGGCGGAGACCACCCGCGGCGGCGCCGCCTTGATGCGCGCCATGCGCCGATACACGTTCAATGCCTGCTGCCATTCGAGTTGGCGCTCGTACACGCTGCGCAGTGAATCGAGCGCGCTCACGCGCAGCCGCGGCACTTCGCTCACTTGTTGGAACAAGACCTCCGCCCGGTCGAGGAGGCCGGCCCGCAGATAATCCTGCGCGAGCGCCAGCAGCGCCTGTTCCCGGTGCTCGGGCGCGAGCGATTCGCGTGCCAGGAGATTCTGATGGATGCGGATGGCGCGTTCGACCTCGCCGCGCCGGCGATACAGCGACCCCAAGGAGAAGTGCGTCTCGATGGTATCCGCATTGGCTTCCATCAATTTCAGAAACATGTCGAGCGCCCTGTCGGGTTGCTCGGTCACCAGATAGTCGAGTCCCGCAAGATAGTCGGGATGCAATTTGGACAGTGGCGCGGGCCAGCGCCTGCCCCATCCGAAGTGTCCCGCGAGAATGCCGATGACGAGAGCCGCGATGCCCACGATCCATGTCAGCGGCGAGAGTTCAGGCATGAGGCCTTGCTAACCGCCCCCCATCAGTACTGGGCGCATCCTGCGCCTCGCCCTGCGGGCATTGCGCTACGCTGTCCCTGCTGCGCGCAAGCCCCGGGTAGCCATTCCATGGCTACCCGTGCGACGCATGCGTCGCACCCGCGTGCGCGGCGTTCAACCCGGCATCCTGCCGGGTTAGTCGCGGATAGGCTGATCCGCACCGTCATTGACGCGCTCGCGCAGGTCTTTGCCCGGCTTGAAATGTGGGACATGCTTGCCGGCCAAGGCGACGGCCTCTCCGGTCTTTGGATTGCGACCCTGCCGCGGCGGACGGAAGTGCAGCGAAAAGCTGCCAAACCCGCGAATTTCGATTCGTTCGCCCGTGGCCAGCGCATCGCTCATGATTTCCAGCAACTGCTTGACGGCGAGTTCGACATCCTTCGCCGGTAGGTGCTTTTGTTTGGCCGAAATGATCTCGATGAGTTCCGATTTCGTCATTATCGATCCGTGGACATCGCTTGACATATTTTTTTGAGCGCGCACGCTTAAGCGCAGTGGCTCAAGCGCGCGCACTTCATCCCTCAATCCTGACCGGAGATCTGTTCTTTCAGGAGATCTCCGAGGCTGGTTCCGGTCGGTGAATCGGTCCGATAATTCTGCATCGCTTCCTGTTCTTCGTGGATGTCCTTCGCCTTGATCGACAGAGAAATGCTGCGGCCCTTGCGATCCACGCCGGTAAACCTCGCCTCGACCTCCTGACCTACTTTCAACAGCAGGCGGGCGTCCTCGACCCGGTCGCGGGACAGTTCGGACGCCCGGAGCTGGCCGTCGACGCCATTGCCCAGATCGACGATCGCGCCCTTCGCGTCCACTTCACGGACCAGGCCGGTGACGATGCTGCCCTTCGGATGCTCTGCGATGTAGGCGGAAAACGGATCCTTCGCCAGTTGCTTGATTCCGAGGCTGATGCGCTCGCGCTCCGGATCGATCGACAGCACCATGGCGTCGACTTGCTGGCCCTTCTGGTAGCTGCGAACGGCTTCCTCGCCCGGCATGTCCCAGGAAATGTCGGAGAGATGCACCAGACCGTCGATGCCGCCGGCGAGCCCGATGAAAATGCCGAAGTCGGTGATCGATTTGATCTGGCCGCTCACCTTGTCGCCGCGATTGTAGTTCTCGGCGAAGTCCTTCCACGGGTTGGCCTTGCATTGCTTGACGCCCAGACTGATGCGGCGGCGCTCTTCGTCGATGTCGAGAACCATCACTTCGACTTCCTGGCCGACATGCACGACCTTGGCGGGATTGACGTTCTTGTTGGTCCAATCCATTTCCGACACATGCACCAAACCTTCGACGCCCTCCTCGATTTCCACGAAGCAGCCGTAGTCGGCGATGTTGGTGACCTTGCCGAAGAGCCGCGTATTGGCCGGATAGCGCCGCGCAATGTTCTGCCACGGATCCGCGCCGAGTTGCTTCAGGCCCAACGAAACGCGCTGCCGTTCACGATCGAATTTGAGGATACGGACGTCGATTTCTTCGCCGACCTTGACCACCTCGGAAGGATGCTTGACGCGTTTCCACGCCATGTCGGTTATGTGCAGCAATCCGTCGATGCCGCCCAGATCGACGAACGCACCGTAATCGGTGAGGTTCTTGACCACACCCTTGACGGCCGCACCCTCCTGGAGATTGTCGAGCAACGCGGAACGCTCGGCGCTGTACTCCTGTTCGACCACGGCACGCCGCGATACGACGACGTTGTTGCGCTTCTGATCGAGCTTGATGACCTTGAATTCGAGAGGCTTGTTTTCGAGATACGACGGATCGCGCACGGGGCGCACGTCGACCAGGGAACCGGGCAGGAAGGCGCGCACATTGTCGATCTCGACGGTAAATCCGCCTTTGACACGGCCCGTAATGATGCCGATCACGATTTCCTGTTTTTCGAACGCCGTCTCGAGCCGCGTCCATGTTCGTGCGCGTTTCGCCTTCTCGCGGGACAGGCGCGTTTCCCCCGAGCCGTCCTCGACGCTGTCCAAGGCGACCTCGACCGTCTCCCCGACGGCGACTTCGATCTCACCCTTTTCGTTCTTGAATTGATCGGCCGGTATGACGGCTTCCGACTTCAATCCAACATTGACGATGACGTAGTCCTGACCGACTTCGACGATCAGGCCGTTGAGGATGGTGCCAGGACGAATGCGCTGGCTCGCGATGCTTTGTTCGAACAGTTCCGCAAAACTTTCAGTCATGTTTTCTCTTAAAAATTACTCTTCCCTGGCACGGTTCCCGTGTGCCAATGGGGTTACCAAACAACAACGGCAGTCACTCCTTGCGCCGCGGCCTATCAAACAAACTCAAAGCGACAGACGAGTTCGAACGATTCTCAAGACGCGTTCGACCACCGCATCGACGGGCATACCGGTTGTATCCAGCAAGACGGCGTCTGCGCTTGCGACAAGAGGCGAAACGGCGCGTGTAATATCGCGCTGATCGCGTTCCGCTATCTCTTTCGAAAGGGCGGCAAGGGTAGCAGTAACCCCCTTTTCTTTCAACTGCTTATAGCGTCTGGCCGCGCGTTCGTCGGCGCTCGCCGTGAGAAAAATCTTCACCCGGGCGTCCGGAAATACGACCGTGCCCATGTCGCGCCCGTCGGCCACCAAACCCGGGGCGGCCGCAAAGCGTCGCTGCCGGTCCAACAGCGCCTCGCGTACTGACGGCAGCGCAGCAACCTTGGACGCATCGCTGCCGGCGGATTCGGTGCGAATGTCCCGAGTGACCTCCTGTCCGCCCAAATAGACCATTTCCTCCCCCGCGGCCGTGGAATCGAAGCGAATGTCCAGCTCTTTGGCGAGGTTTCCCAAGCGCGCCGCGTCGTGTAGATCGATTCCCGCCCGCCGGCCGGCCAGCGCCACCAGCCGGTACAGTGCACCGCTGTCGAGCAGGGCCCATCCCAGCGTCTTTGCTGCAGCGCGGCTAACCGTGCCCTTGCCCGACCCCGAAGGGCCGTCGATGGTCACGACGGGCGGGTCCAGCATGGGGTCAGGGCCTAGGCCGGAAGTTCGGTGACGTCGAGCCCGACGCTGCGCGCCATGCCGACAAAGCCCGGAAACGAAGTGGCCACGTTGGCCACGTCCCGGATCAAGATAGGTTTTGCAGCCCGCAGGCTGGCAACGCTGAAGGACATGGCGACGCGGTGGTCGCCGTGACTGTCGATCGCGCCGCCGCCGAAGGCCGCGCCGTCGGGGCGGCCCTGGATGCGCATGCCGTCCGGCAGAACCTCGTGGACCACGCCCAAGCTTTCCAGTCCGGCGCTCATGGCCGCGATTCGATCGCTTTCCTTCACGCGCAGCTCCTCCGCGCCGGTGACCAGCGTTTCGCCGCGCGCACAGGCGGCGGCAATGAACAGCACGGGGATTTCGTCGATGGCGAGCGGCACCATCGCGGCGGGCACCTCGATGCCCTTGAGCGCCGAGACGCGCACCCGAAGATCGGCCACCGGCTCGGCTCCGCTCTCGCGCGCATTGAGGATGTCTATTTCCCCGCCCATGCTGCGCAATATATCGAGCAGACCGGTGCGCGTCGGGTTCAACCCCACGTTTTGTATCAGCAAACCGTCCTTCGCCGCGCCCAACAAGCCGGCCACGATGAAGAATGCGGCCGATGAGAAATCGCCAGGCACGTTCAAGCGCTGACTCTCGAGGCGCCGCGGCGGGTAGACCGTGCTGGAAAGACCCGCGCTCGTCAGCCGTACACCGCAACTCAACAGCATGCGCTCGCTGTGATCGCGGCAAACCGCGGGCGCGGTCACGGTGGTCGGGCCTTCGGCGTACAAGCCGGCCAACAAGATCGCCGACTTCACCTGCGCGCTCGCCACGGGCATGACGTAGTCGATGCCGTGCAGCCGCAAGCCGCCGTGGATTTCCACGGGGGGCCTGCCCTCATGCGTGCGAACGTCGGCACCCATTTCGCGGAGCGGTTTGGCGACCCGCTCCATGGGCCGCTTCATCAGCGACGCGTCGCCGATCAACGTCGATGAGAATTCCTGTGCAGCCAGCAGACCAGTGAACAGCCGCATCGCCGTGCCGGCGTTGCCCATGTCGAGTGAGTTGTGAGCCCCCTTCAGTCCCCGCAGTCCGGAGCCGTGGACGATCACGTGGGTGGCGCTCGGTTGTTCGATGGAAACGCCCAGGGCGCGCATCGCATTCAACGTCGCCAGGCAATCCTCGCTCGCCAGGAAACCGGTGACCTCGCTCGTGCCCGCCGCGAGTCCGGACAGCATCAGAGATCGATGTGAAATCGACTTGTCTCCGGGGACCGTCATCGCTCCCGAGACCCGGTGCGCCGGCTGAGCCGCGAAATTGCGCATCACGCTAGCCCGCGCAACTGAGCAGCATCCGGTGCATCAGAGCACGGCTCTCGGATAGGAACCAAGGATCTTGAACAAAGACGCGCGTTCCTCCAAAGCCGCGAGCGCTTTGGCGACCCCCGGGTCGCTCACGTGGCCCTCGATATCGATGAAGAATACGTAGTCCCACTTGCGCCGGTGCGAAGGACGCGACTCGATGCGCGTCATGTTCACCCGATGCTGGGACAGGGGCTCCAACAACCGGAACAGCGCACCGGCGTCGTCGGTATCGGCCGCCGACACCAAGAGCGTGGTCCGATCGGCTCCGCTCGAGCTGAAGAGCTTGCGCCCCACCACCAGGAATCGTGTCGTATTGTCGGGCCGGTCCTCGATTTCGTTGGCGAGCATGTTGAGTCCGTAGATCTCCGCCGCAGCGCGGCTGGCAATTGCCGCCGTACCGGTCTCGTCGCGTGCGCGACGCGCGCCTTCCGCATTGCTCGCGACGGCCGCTCTCTCGACGTCCGGCAATTGTATGTCCAGCCAACCTCGGCACTGGGCCAACGCTTGGGGATGCGCGCACACACGCTTGATGGCCGCAAGTCCGGTCATCCGGCCCATCAGGCAGTGGTGGATTCGAAGCTCCACTTCGCCGCAGATCTTGAGCGAGGAACTCAAGAACATATCGAGCGTGTGATTGACCGTTCCCTCGCTGGAGTTTTCGATGGGTACCACGCCGAAGTCGGCGACGCCGCCCTCGACCTCGTGAAACACCTCGTCGATCGCGGCCAGCGGCAGGGCGCGCACCGACGACCCGAAATGCTTGATGACGGCGGCCTGCGTGAACGTGCCCTCGGGGCCCAGGAACGCCACCTTGAGGGGCTCTTGCTGGGCGAGGCACGCGGACATGATCTCGCGAAACAGCCGCGCGATTTCCTCGTCGCGAAGCGGTCCCTGGTTGCGCTTGAGCGCCTTGCGAAGGACGTCCGCCTCCCGCTCGGGCCGGTAAAAATCGACGGCCTTGCCGGATGCCGTTTTCGAGATGCCGACCAGTTGGGCGAAGCGGGCGCGCTCGTTGAGCAAGGCGTGAATCCGGGAGTCGACATCGTCGATGCGGTCGCGGATGTTCGAGAGATCCGGGGGGCGGGCACCCGCGTCCGCACCCGCCGCAGCGTCGACTTCCGCACCCCGAGCTGCGGCAGTACCCCGTGCCGCCCTCCCCTTCGCGCTCTTCGACGCCGTCAATTTACGCCGCGCCATGCATACCTCACGCGTGCCTGCGCTCGAACTCGCCCATGAACGCCACCAGTGCATCGACTCCCGCCAACGGCATGGCGTTGTACAGACTCGCGCGCATGCCGCCGTGTACCCGGTGACCCTTCAGGTTCTTCAATCCCGACGCGGCTGCATGTTCGAGGAACAGCACGTCCAATTCGGGCTTCGCGAGCGTGAAGGTTACGTTCATCCAGGAGCGCGAATCCTTGGCCACCGAATTGCGGTAGAACCGCGACCCGTCGATCGCCGCATAGAGTCTTTCGGCCTTGGTGCGATTGCGCTCGCCCATGGCCGCGACACCGCCGTTGCGCTTCAGCCACTTGAACACCAGGCCGGCCATGTACCAGGCGAACGTCGGCGGCGTGTTCAGCATCGAGCGGTCGTCGGCCACCGCCTTGTAGTCGAACACCAGCGGCGTATCTGCGCGGGCGCGGCCGATGAGATCCTCGCGTACGATGACCACCACCAAGCCCGAGGGGCCGATGTTCTTTTGTGCGCCGGCATAGATCAGGCCGAATCTCGAGACGTCGATGGGCCGTGACGGGATGCTCGAGGACATGTCGGCGACCAGCGGTATCCCGCCGCTTTGGGGTATGTAGCCGAACTCGACGCCGCCGATGGTCTCGTTCGGCGTGTAATGCACATAGGCGGCATCGCCGCTCAGTTCAAGTTCGCTCTGCGGCGGCACGCGCAGGTACGCTCCGCCGGCATCGGCGGCAACGTGCACCCTGCAATAACGGCGCGCCTCCGTGATCGCCTTGTTGGACCAATGGCCCGTGTTCACGTAGTCGGCCACGGAGTCCGCAGCGGCGAGATTCATGGGCACGAAAGCGAACTGACCCGAGGCGCCGCCTTGCAGGAACAAGACCTTGTAGCTCGGCGGTACGCCCATCAACTCGCGCAGATCCGCCTCGGCCTGCGCAGCGACCTCCATGAAGGCCTTGCCGCGGTGACTGATTTCCATGACCGACATGCCGTCCCGGTTCCAGTCCAGCATTTCGTCGCGGGCCTGTTCCAGGACTTCAGTCGGCAGCGCCGCCGGACCGGGCGAGAAATTGAAGACACGCAAGGGCAGCCTCGATGCTCAACTCGAGGACGGCGGTTGGCCGTCCTGCGGTTCGCCCGCCGCAGCCTCATCGGTCCCCGACGAATCGTCGCCGAGGGCGGTTTCCCCTTCGGCAATTCCATCGATGCGCTCCAGGCCCGACAACTGATCGCCCTCTTCCAGTCGAATCAGCCGCACGCCTTGCGTGTTGCGGCCGACCACGGAAATATCCTTGACCGGGGTGCGCACCAGCACGCCGGCCTGGCTCATCAGCATGATTTCGTCGTCCACGCTCACCTGGAGGGCGCCGATCATGCCGCCGTTGCGGTCGGTGACCTGCAACGCGATCACGCCTTGGCCGCCGCGCCCATGCGTCGGAAATTCCGCGAGCGGAGTGAGCTTGCCGAATCCGTTTGCGGACGCGGTGAGGATGTAGCCCTGCTCGGCCACGATCAACGCGTTGACCCGCTGATCGTCGTTCAATTTGACGCCGCGCACGCCGGCGGCCTCGCGGCCCATGGGCCGTACTTCGTCCTCGAGGAACCGTATCGCTTTCCCGCCCGTCGTGAACAGCAGAATGTCCTTCGTGCCGTCGGTGATCGCCACGCCCACCAGCTTGTCTCCCTCATCGAGGGCGACCGCGATGATGCCGCTGGTCCGAGGCCTGGAAAACAGCGCCAAGGAGGTCTTCTTCACGGTACCCAGGCTGGTCGCCATGAAGACGTACTTGCCTTCCTCGAATTCCTTGATCGCCAGCATGGCGCTGATGCGCTCGCCCGGTTGAAGCGGCAGGAGATTCACGATGGGTTTGCCGCGCGAACCTCGGCTGGCCTGCGGCAGCTGATACACCTTGAGCCAATAGAGCTTGCCGTGATCGGAAAAACACAGCAGCGTGTCGTGGGTATTCGCGACGAAGAGCTTGTCGACGAAGTCCTCGTCCTTGACGCTGGTCGCCGCCTTCCCCCGCCCGCCGCGCCGCTGCGCCTGATAATCGGACACCGGCTGGGCTTTGGCATAGCCGCCATGGGACAAGGTGACCACGACGTCCTCGGGCGTGATGAGGTCTTCGATGCTGAGATCTTCGTGATTGGTGATGATCTCGGTGCGCCGCTTGTCGGCGAAGGTGTCGCGGATGTATTCGAGCTCTTTGCGGATCACGTCGAGCAGCCGCGCGGGCCGGGCGAGGATGTCGCCGAGGTCCCTGATCTGCACCAGAAGTTCCTGGAACTCGGCGATGACCTTGTCCTGCTCGAGCCCCGTCAATCGATTGAGGCGCATGTCCAGGATCGCCTGCGCCTGGAGTTCGGTCAGCAGGTAGCCGCCCTCGACGATGCCGAGCGCCGTGGTCTCGGCTTCCGGGCGAGTGCTGATTTCGCCGGCACGCGCCAGCATCTCGGGAACGGCGCCCGAAGCCCAAGGCCTCGACATCAATGCGACCTTCGCATCCGCCGGCGAGGGCGACGCCTTGATCGCTGCGATCATGTCGTCGATATTGGCAAGGGCGATTGCGAGCCCCTCCAGGATATGGCCGCGTTCGCGCGCCTTGCGCAATTCGAAGACGGTGCGCCGCGTGACGATTTCGCGGCGGTGCCGCAGGAACGCATCCAGCATTTCCTTGAGCGACAAGAGCCGCGGCTGGCCGTCGACCAGGGCCACCATGTTGATGCCGAACACGGTTTCCATCGTGGTCTGCGCGAACAGGTTGTTGAGCAGAATTTCCGGCACTTCGCCGCGTTTCAATTCGATGACGACCCGCATGCCGTCCTTGTCCGATTCGTCGCGCAAGCCGTCCGACGCGATGCCGTCGATCAGCTTGTCGCGGACCAGGTCGGCGATGCGCTCGATCAGCCTCGCCTTGTTCACCTGGTACGGCAGCTCCGTGATGATGATGGCCTGCCGGTCGCCCTTTCCCACGTCCTCGAAATGCGTGCGCGCCCGCACGTGCAGCCGCCCGCGGCCGGTCTTGTACGCGGCCACGATCTCCTGCGCGCCGTTGATGATGCCCGCAGTCGGAAAATCCGGGCCGGGCACGATCTGCATCAGCTCGGCGAGCGTGATGTCCGGCTTTTCGATGAGCGCGATGCACGCAGCGATGATTTCGGTCAGATTGTGCGGCGGTATGTTCGTCGCCATGCCGACCGCGATGCCGGATGAGCCGTTGATCAGGAGATTGGGGATACGCGTCGGCAGGACCGCCGGTTCGCTCTCCGATTCATCGTAATTCGGATTGAAATCGACGGTCTCTTTATCGATGTCGGCGAGCAGCTCCCCGGCGAGCTTCGACATGCGCACTTCGGTGTAGCGCATCGCCGCCGGCGGGTCGCCGTCGACCGAGCCGAAATTGCCCTGGCCGTCGACCAGCAGATAACGCATGGAAAACGGCTGAGCCATGCGCACGATGGCATCGTAGACCGAGGCATCGCCGTGCGGATGGTACTTGCCGATCACGTCGCCGACGACGCGTGCGCTCTTTTTGTACGCTTTATTGAAGTCGTTGCCCAATTCGCGCATGGCATACAGCACCCGCCGGTGCACCGGCTTGAGGCCGTCGCGAACGTCGGGCAAAGCTCTGCCGACGATCACGCTCATCGCGTAATCCAGGTACGACTTCCGCATCTCGTCTTCGAGATTTACGGGCAATATTTCGCGAGCGATCTCGGCCATTTGCGAGAGTCCGGGTTAACCTTGGGGGCTCAATTTATGCGGTTTTATTGAAGGGGAGACATGGTCTCGACATCCGGTAATTCTAGCACACTTCCCCATCGGTCTTAAGCCTCCGATGTGCATTAGCCGATATACTCGCCGTATGTCCGCCGTCCCCGTCGATTTGACCGTCAGCTGCCGCTGGGTTTTGCCCATGACCTCGCCCGGCGAGGTCCTCGAGAATCACACCTTGGTGATTCTCGACGGGCGCATTCTGGACCTGCTGCCGACCACTCTCGCGGCCCAGCGCTACACCGCAACCGCACATGTGGACCGATCCCTGCACCTCGTGCTGCCGGGCTTGGTGAACGCCTATACGCGGATCGCGCCGCCTGCCGGCCGGACGATCGCCCCCGACCGCCTGCATGACGGCGCGCAAATGTGCATCGCCGAGATGCTCGAGGCGGGGACCACGTGCTTTTGCGGCATGGGCTATTTTCCGCAGGAATCGGCGCGCGCAGCTGTGGAACAAGGCATGCGTGCGGTCATCGGAATCCCGATCGCGGAGACTGCGAGTCCCTGGGCCGCGAGTCCCGGAGAATATCTGACCCGCGCCTTGAGCTTCCGCGACGAATATCGCGGGCATCCGACCATCGCGACCGCTTTCGCGCCCGAGTCGCCGGCCGCCGTCAGCGATGCCACCTTCGCCCGCATTGCCACGCTGGCGGATGAACTCGATGCCGGTATCGTGACGGCGCTTCATGAGTCGCGCGCGGCGGTGGACGAGTGCGTGATTCGGCACGGCGCGCGGCCCATCCTGCGGCTGCATGCCCTGGGACTGCTGACACCGGCATTGACAGCGGTACACATGGCGGTTGCGAATACAGCGGACATGGAGCTGGCGCAGCGCAGCGGGATCGCCGTGACGCTTTGCCCCGAGTCCAGTTTGCGCGCGGGCAACGGAGCACCGCCGGTGGCGTCATGGGCGGCGACCGGGCTGCGATTGAGCCTTGGCAGCGGTACGGCCGACCCGGGCGGCAGCGTGGACCTTTGGACAGCCATGAGGTTCCTCGTCTTGTTGTCGAAGGCAGCGGACTCCGGCGCTGCGGATCCTGCGCATCGCGGTCTTGACGCCTGGGATGCGCTCGCCATTGCGACCCGCGGCGGTGCGGCGGCTCTCGGACTGGATGCGGAGATCGGCACCCTGGAGAAGGGCAAATGGGCGGACCTGTGCTGCATCGACCTGCAGCGGCCGGCCGCTCAATGGGCCGCGCTCTCCGCCCCGCTCGATGCGGTGCCGGCGTTGGTGTGGGGCGGCGGCCGTGACCTCGTGAGCGACGTCTGGGTGGCGGGTCGTCATCTGCTCAACTCGAGGACTTTCACCCGGCTCGATTGGCCGCGCGCGGCTGGTCGCGTCGCTGCCCGGCCTATCTCACCGGTCACCGGAGATTGAATTTGAATACCACGTCCCGAAATGCCGATCCCGCGGAACTCGCCAAATTCGCCGCGCTGGCTCAGAGCTGGTGGGACCCGAAGGGTCCCTCCAAGCCGCTGCACGACTTGAATCCGCTGCGCCTCGGCTACGTGCAGCGCATTGCGCCGCTCGAGCACCAGCACGTGCTCGATGTCGGTTGCGGGGGCGGGATCCTCGCGGAGTCGATGGCACGTGCCGGCGCGCAGGTCTTGGGAATCGATTTGGCGCAGGCGGTTCTCGACGTGGCCGAACTGCACGCCATCGAAGCGAATGTGGCGATCTCGTATCGCGCGGTGTCGGCCGAGGACCTGGCCCTCGAGCGGCCGGCCGCATTCGACGTGGTCACGTGCATGGAAATGTTGGAGCACGTGCCGGACCCCGCCGCCGCCTTGGCGGCCTTGAGCAAGCTCGTGAAGCCGGGGGGCGACGTCATTGTCTCGACGCTCAACCGCAATCTCAAGGCGTTCGCGGTGGCCATCGTCGGTGCCGAATACATTGCCCGCGTGCTGCCGCGCGGCACCCACGAATATCTCAAATTCATCCGACCGTCGGAACTTGCGCGGTGGGGCCGTAGCGCCGGTCTCGAGCTTACGGACTTAAGCGGAATCTCCTACAATCCTCTGACCCGCGCCTTCCGTCTCTCGGCGGATACCAGCGTCAACTACCTCGCGCATTTTCGCGCGGCCGGCGTAGGCGGCGCGCCCACACCCACGGCGGAGCGGTGACCTGACGTGGCGCCGCGCAGCGGGCACCCGTGACCGGCGACGACGCCTTGTGGACCATCGCGCTCTGCCTCGGGGCAGGCGCTTGCGTCGGCGGCCTGCTCGGGGCGCTGGCGGCGCTGCTGTGGCGCGCCAGACGGGAATCGGCGCTGCGCGTCGAGGTGGAAACCCTGCGGGCGCGCCTCAAGACGGATGAAGTCGTAAACGTCGAACGCGAACGGTCGCTCGAGCTCGCGCGCTTCCAACTAGAGGGAGCCTTCGGTGAACTCGCACGCGAGTCGTTGGTTCAACCCATTCGCGAAGCCCTCGCGAAAACCGAGACGCAGATCCAGAACATCGAACGCGATCGCATCGATGCCTTCGCCACCATCAGGTCGCAAATGGAGGTCCTTGCGACGGGCCAAACCCTGTTGTAGCGCGAGACGCGGAATCTGGTGACCGCGCTGCGCCGCCCCGACATCCGCGGCCAATGGGGCGAAATCACCTTGAAACGGCTGGTGGAACTGTCCGGCATGACGGCCCATGTCGATTTCACCGAGCAGCACCATCAGACGACGGAGTCCGGTGCGATCCGACCCGACATGATCGTGCACATGCCTGAGCGTCGCGATATCGTCGTCGACGTCAAGACCCCGTTGGATGCGTATCTTGCGGCCGTCGAAGCACGGGACGACGAGCAGCGCTCCGTCCAGCTGCGGCGCCATGCACAAATCGTCGGCGCCCGCGTACGGGAGTTGTCGTCCAAGCAGTACTGGTCGCAGTTCGAAAACAGTCCGGAATTCGTCGTGCTGTTCCTGCCCGGCGATCAATTCCTGACGGCGGCACTGCAGGAGAATCAGAGCCTCATCGACGAATCCCTGCGGCAAAACGTGATGCTCGCGACGCCCACGAGCCTGGTCGCGCTGTTGAAGGCGGTCGCATACGGCTGGAAACAGACGGTGCTGGCGGATAACGCGGCCGAGATACGGCGGCTCGGGGAGGACTTGTACAAGCGGCTCGCGGTGTTCGGCGAACACCTGGGCAAGCTCGGAAGGTCATTGGGCTCGAGCGTCGACTCGTTCAACAAGGCGGTCGGGTCGCTGGAGCAACAGGTATTGCCGGCCGCACGGCGGTTTCCCGAACTCGGACTGCGCGTCCAACGCGAGATGGACGTCCTCGAGCCCGTCGAGAGCCTGACTCGCACGCCGCGCGCAGCCGGCGGCGAGGCCGAATTCCCCATGGACGAGACGCATTCTGAGAGTACTTGAAGAACCGTATCGCAGCCGCGCGGTCCCGCCCGGGAGCATGCGTTACTGGAGCTGGCTGTTCGCCGCACCGGAGACGCGGGAAGCGCTGCTCGGCGTTTATGCGCTGACGGCCGAGTGGCAGGCGCTCTCGGATCCGGGCACCGAGGCGGACGTCGCGCGGATCAAACTCGCCTGGTGGGGGGATGAAATGGGCCGGCTGGCTCAAGGATCGCCCGTGCATCCCATCTCCCGCTATCTCGCGAATCTCGAGGGCGCGGCGGCGATCGACTGGTCGCCGCTGGCGCTTCCCGTTTCGGCTGCCGCGGCGCATGTCGCCGGTGCGCCCCTGGAACATGCCGCGGAATTGCAAGCGCATGCCGGCGCCCTATTCGGTACCCCGCTGCTGCTGGCGGCCCGGCTCCACGGGGCTCGCTCACCCTCGGCGCAGGCCTGCATCATGGCGCTGGCCGAGGCACAGTATGTGGCGCGGGCGCTCTCCACCTACGGTCGCGAGGCGCGGGCCGGGCGCATCCTCTTTCCCGTCGACGAACTGCTCGCGGCAGGCGTCGGCAACGACGATCTGACGGCACCTGATCCACCGCCTCGCCTCCATGCCTATCTGACGCGAATGCGCGAGCATGCGGCCCGCCATTTCGCGGATGCCGCTGCGGCTCTCGCCCCGCAGGAGCGGCCGCCGCTGCGCCACCTGATGGTGCTTGCGACGCTTGGCGCAAAGCATTTGAATGCAAGCGAGCGCCGCGCCGGAACGGATTTTCGCCTGGCCGACCTGTATAACGCCTGGACCGCGGCGCGCCGCGCAGCCGCCGCCCGCTGACGCAACCTTCGGAGAAATCATGTCGATACCCAAGAACTTCACGCCGCCTGCCGGCTTGCTGGCGGAGCGAGTCGTCCTGGTCACCGGCGCGAGCAGCGGTCTGGGCCGTGCGCTCGCCCTCGAGTGCGCACGTGCCGGCGCAACGGTGATCCTGTGCGGCCGGAATGCCGCCAAGCTGGGCCGGGTCTACGATGAAATCGAATCGGCGGGCGCACCCCAACCCGCCATCGCAACGCTCGATCTCGCGACCGCCACGGCAACCCACTACGACGCGCTCGCCGGCACCATTGAGGCGGAGTTCGGCAGGCTCGACGGTTTGGTGCATGCGGCGGGAGTATTGGGCGATCGCACTCCGCTCGAGCAATACGACGTACCCACCTGGTGCCGGGTGCTGCACGTCAATCTCACGGCGCCCTTCATCCTTACTCAGGTGTTGCTTCCCAGCTTGCGCAAGGGCCGGGACCCTTCCATCGTTTTCGTGAGCAGCGGTGTGGTGCGTAATTCGCGGCCTTTCTGGGGTGCCTATGCCGTGGCGAAGACCGGGCTGGAGTCGGTGCGCAGCATGTGGTCGCAGGAACTCGAGGGCGAACCCAATGTCCGCGTGAACAGCATCAATCCCGGTCCCATGCGCACTCCGATGCGCGCGGCCGCCTATCCTGCGGAAGATCCGGAAACGCTGCCCAATCCCGCGTCGGTCACGGGACCCTTTTTGTATTTGCTGAGTGCCCTTGGCCGCGGCACCACCGGCGAATACTTCGACGCCCAGTAACTTAGGAGCTCCGATGTCCGCATGCAACTCCTCAGCTCCCCGGGCTCTGGTGGCGGCTGCAATGATGGCCGCCGCCGCTTCGGCGATCATCGCGGCCCCGCGGCCCGCACCCGCCGCCGAGGCGCCGGATCCCGCGAGACACTTCGAAGGCGAGTACGTCGCTCCCAATTTCCATTTCGCGTCGGGAGAGACCCTGCCCGAACTGCGCATCCACTACACCGTGCTCGGAAAGCCGCACCGCGACGCGCATGGACACGTCGACAACGCGGTGCTCATCCTGCATGGCACGGGCGGGTCGGGCCACAGTTTCCTGACGGATAAGTTCAGCGGCGTTCTGTTCGGGAAAGGACGGCTGCTCGACACCACCCGGTACTTCATCATCCTGCCGGACGGCATAGGTCACGGGCAGTCCAGCAGACCAAGCGACGGGTTGCACGCGCACTTTCCCCAGTATGCCTATCAGGACATGGTGGCCGCGCAATATGCGCTGGTGACGCTGGGACTGCAGGTGGATCATTTGCGGCTCGTGCTCGGAACCTCCATGGGGTGCATGCACGCCTGGATGTGGGGGGAGAGCCACGCTGACTTCGTCGACGCATTGATGCCGCTCGCCTGCCTGCCGGTGCCGATTGCCGGGCGCAACCGGGTGTGGCGCGATCTCATCATCGATGCCATTCGCTCCGACCCGGAATGGCGGCAGGGCGAATACAGGACCCAGCCCACCACCGCCCTACGCACCGCCGCCGGCTTGCTGCTGATCGCCGGCAGCGCGCCGATACAGATGCAGCTCGCGCTGCCGACCCAGGACGCGGCGGACCAGTTCGTCCAGAAATACATGGAACGGGAACTGCAGGACCTGGATGCGAACGACCTGCTCTATCAGGTGAACGCGTCGCGCGACTACGACCCCTCGGCCGGCCTCGAGAACATCCGTGCACCGCTGATGTGGGTGAATTCGGCCGACGACTTCATCAATCCCCCGGATTTGGGCGTGGCCGAGCGGGAAATCAAGCGCGTACCGAAGGGCCGCTTCGTATTGCTTCCGGCATCGGATCAAACTCACGGGCACGGCACGCACACGTGGGCCGCGTTGTGGCAGCAGTACCTTGGCCAGCTGCTGGAGTCGTCGCAGACCTCGCAGCCGTCGCAGCCATCGCAGACTTCGCAGCCGTCGCAGACTTCGCAGCCGTCGCAGACTTCGCAAGCTCCGCGGCCTTAGCGGAGTGCGACGGACCGGGTGTTCAGCGCCCGTCCGGTTTGGGCTCCGCGCTGCTCCCGGCGTGGAATGCCGCCTTGGCGGCATCGATCTCATTGACCAGTGCATTGCGCTCGCTGGCCAACATGGCGCGGGAATGTCCTCGCGGCAGCTCACGCGACAGGTGCACGGGCCCGAATCGAATCCGCATCAGGCGGCTGACGATGATGCCGCGGGCCGCCCACCAATGGCGGACCTGCGCGGACCGGGTGGCGCGCACGGTGACGTTGAGCCAGTGATTGAAGCCTTCGCCGAACTGCGCCACTGCCTGCAGGATGGACATGGGGTCGCCCTCGCAATCCGTGGCGGCGCGAAATTCCTCGATCAGCGTTTCATTCAGCGGACCGCGCATCCGCAGCACGTAGTCGATGGTCAGCGCATGCGCACCCTGCGAAACCCGGTGCGCCCAGGACCCGTCATCGGTGAGAATCTCCAGCCCGCCGTCCACCGGGGGCATCGGCTGAATCGCCAGCCAACGGCCACCGGCCCGGGGCAAGTTCAAGTGCTCGGCCGCGCGAGAAGTCGCTGCCTTCAAATCGAGCGCATCGCCCGGTGAGCGGTGGAACAACAGGATGCGCGCAGCAGTCTTGTCCTTGGCGGCATGCAGGCGCACCGGGCGGCCGTCCAGCGTGATCCGATCGCGCGCGGCGAGCTTCGCGCCCAGCGCGGGAACCTCGCCGTTGATCTGCAATCGTCCTTCGCGAATCCAACGCTCCACTTCGCGGCGCGAACCCACGCCGGCGGCGGAGAGCAATTTTTGAACCCGCTCGAGTTGCGGAGCTTCCTTGCGCGGGCCCCGCGCCGCCGGCTCTTTCCGAGGCGCGCGTGGCCGCATCAAAATTGATCGTCGGCAGCACCGCGCGCGACCAATCCGTGAGTGCGGTGCTGCTCTGCAGCCGCATCCAGCTCGTCGTCGTCGGCGGCCGCCTCGTCCGCAGCGGGCTCGTCCGTCGCAGGGTCGTCCGCCGCGGAATCGTCGCCGGCCCAATCGCCCGCGGAACCGGCCGCCGCGGCGGAATCACCGGCAACCGGATCGGCCGCGGCCACCGGATCCGCGCCCGGCAGGCTCAATTGCACGCGCAAATCCTCGAGTTCCTTGAGCTGCGCCAGAGTCGGCAGATCGTCGAGCTTTTGCAGGCTGAAATAGTCCAGAAAATCGCGCGTCGTCCCCAGCAATTCCGGCTTGCCCGGCACGTCGCGGTGGCCCACGACCCGGATCCAGCTGCGTTCGAGCAGAGTCTTGATGATGTTCGGATTCACGGTCACGCCGCGGATCTGCTCAATTTCCCCGCGCGTGATCGGCTGCCGGTAAGCGACCAAGGCCAATGTTTCGAGCAGGGCGCGGGAATATTTCGTCGGGCGCTCCTGCCACAGCCGCGACACGGGCTGCGCCACCGAGGCTCGGATCTGGATCCGATAGCCGCTCGCCACCTCCACCAGTTCGAGTCCGCGGTTTTCATAATCGAAGCGCAGAGCGTCGATGGCGGCCTGAACCTCGTCCGCATTCGAGCCATCGCGCTCGTCGAACAGTGTCACCAATTCATCGGAGGCGAGCGGACGCCCGGCCGCAAGCAATGCAGCTTCGATCACGTTCCGAACGTACTGGTCATTCATTTAGCAGTCTCGCGTGAGGTTAGTTTGGCGGTGCGGCGTCGGCCGGGCCCTCGTCAGGCACCGCTCTGAGGTGCCGGGAGGGATTGCCGAGGCGTACGTGCAGCGGTGCGTAGGGTTCTGCCTGAACGATTTCGATCAACCCTTCGCGGAGCAATTCCAAGATGGCGACGAAGGTCACCGTGACGCCGCGGCGGCCCTCATCCGACCGGAACAGCCGCACGAAATCCACGAATGCGGATGCCGTCAAGGCCGATAGCACGTCCGTCATGCGCTGCCGCACGGAAAGGGGCTCGCGCTGGACGTGGTGATGGGCGAACATGTCGTTGCGCGCGAGCACCTCTTGAAACGCCAGCAGCATTTCCTGAAGGGTGACCTGCGGGGCGATGCGTACCACCTTTCGATCCACCAGGTCCGCCGACGCGACCCACGTGTCCCGTTCCAATCGCGCCATCCGATCGATGCTTTCGGCCGCACGCTTGAAGCGCTCGTATTCCTGCAGACGCCGCACGAGTTCGGCGCGCGGATCCGCTTCGTCGGAGGCGTCCTCGCTGTGCGGTCGCGGAAGGAGCATGCGCGACTTCACCTCGGCGAGCGTGGCCGCCATGAGCAGGTATTCGCCCGCCAACTCGAGCTGCAGCACCTGCATCAACTCGATATAGCGCATGTACTGGCGGGTGATCTCGGCGATCGGAATGTCGAGAATGTCGAGGTTTTGCCGCCGTATGAGATACAGCAGCATGTCGAGGGGACCTTCGAACGCCTCGAGGAAGACCTCGAGCGCCTGCGGGGGGATGTACAGATCGCGCGGCATTTCGGTGACGGGCTGGCCCTCCACCATCGCGAACGGCATCTCGCCTTGCGCGGGCGTGGGTTCCCGCGGCGCCTTTGCAGGCGCCGTCGAAGCGTCGTTCTGCACGATCCGTAGCTCGGGTTTCATCTGTAGTTCATCGCCATGGCTTGACGTACCGCATCCAGCGTGTCGCGCGCCGCGGTGCGCGCGCGCTCGCACCCTTCGGCGATGATACCGCGTACCAATTCCGGATTCTCCTCGAACTCCTGCGCTCGTTTCGTAATAGCCGAGACCTCCGCGACTATTTTCTCGATCAATGGCGCTTTGCAGTCCAAGCAGCCGATACCGGCGGTGCGGCAACCCTGTTGCACCCAGGCCTGGGTCTCGGCCGTCGAATACACCTTGTGCAAATCCCATACGGGACACTTGTCCGGATCGCCCGGATCGTTGCGCCGGACGCGCGCCGGATCGGTCTGCATCGCCTTCAGTTTCTTCACGATGGAATCGGGCTCTTCGCGCAGGCCGATGGTGTTGCCGTAGGACTTCGACATCTTGCGCCCGTCCAAGCCGGGCACCTTTGGCGTCGCGGTGAGCAGCACCTCGGGTTCGGGCAAGATTGAGATCCCGGTACCCTCGAGGAAACCGAACAGGCGGTCGCGATCGGCCACGGTGAGCCGCGCGTTCGATTCTACCAGCGCGCGCGCACGGGCGAGCGCATCGCCGTTACCCTTCTCCTGAAACTCCTTGCGCAGCGTCCGGTACATGGTCGAATTGCGCGATCCCAGGCTCTTGATGGCCTTCTCGACCTTCTGCTCGAATTCGGGCTCGCGGCCGTAGATGTGATTGAAGCGCCGCGCCACCTCGCGCGTGATCTCCACGTGGGCCACCTGGTCCTCACCGACCGGCACGTATTGGGACCGGTACAGCAGGATATCGGCGCTCTGCAGCAGGGGGTAGCCGAGAAAGCCGTACGTGGAGAGATCCCGATCGGAAAGTTGCGCCTGCTGATCCTTGTAGGACGGGACCCGTTCCAACCATCCCAGCGGGGTGATCATCGACAGAAGCAGGTGAAGTTCCGCGTGCTCGGGCACCTTGGATTGGATGAACAGAGTTGCGACGCCGGGATTGAGGCCGGCCGCCAGCCAATCGACGGCCATGGTCCACACATGATCCTCGAGCTTCGAGGTGTCCTCGTATCCCGTCGTGAGCGCGTGCCAGTCGGCGATGAAGAAAAAGCACTCATATTGGTACTGCAGCTCGATCCAATTCTTGAGCGCGCCGTGATAATTCCCGAGATGCAGCATCCCGGTCGGGCGCATGCCGGAGAGGACTCGTCGATTGTGGATGGTGCTGTTCATGCGGGCGATCCCAGCAGAACCGTAATTACGCGCCCCATCATCCGGTACGCGGGCTCGAACAGCCAGTCGAGCCAACGCATCACGGAAAAGCCGAGCACCAAGAACAATCCCACGGGTTCGATTTTCTCCAAGCGATTACCCCAACGCGGCGGCAGCAATCCCGCCAAAACCCTGCCGCCGTCCAACGGCGGCACCGGCAGCAAGTTGAACAGAGCCAAGATCACGTTGCCCCAGATGCCGGCCTCGGCCATCTGCGCGATCCAGAACCGGAGCGTCTCATTGCCGTCGATGCGCGCGACAACCCACAAGATACCGCACCAAACCACGGTCATCCCCATGTTGGCAAGCGGACCCGCAAGCGCCACCAGCACCATGGCCAAACGCGGATGACGCAGCACGCTGGTGGCCACCGGTACGGGCTTCGCCCAGCCGATGAGCGGTCCGCCTATCGCGAGCAGCACGCCGGGGACGAGCACCGTGCCCACCGGATCGATATGCCGCAGCGGATTGAGGCTCAAGCGGCCCAGCATCTGCGCCGTGCGATCTCCGAAGAGCCGCGCCGTCCATCCATGCGCGACTTCGTGCAGCGTGATCGCAAAGAGCGCGGGAATTGCCCAAATCGAGATCTTTGTAAGAAATGCAGATAAATCCAATGCTTGCACTCGTTATTTAACTATACACACGAGCTCGCGTGCCCGCATTGCCGACGCATTATACGGTTGCCGAGTCGGCAAAGGGGGTCACGTCACCGCGGCCCACCCGGACGACGACGGCGCGGTCGCCCGACAGATCGATGACCGAGGTCGGAGTCAATCCGCAGTTGCCGCCGTCGAGCACCATATCGACGCTGCGTTCGAGCCGCTCGTAGATCTCCTTCGCATCGGTTCGCGGCAGGTCCTCGCCCGGCAGCAGCAGAGTGGAACTCATGACGGGTTCGCCCAATTCGGTGAGCAACAAGGCGGTCACCGGGTGATCGGGCACTCGAAGCCCGATCGTGCCGCGGCGCTCATGCTTCAAGCGGCGCGGTGTTTCGCGCGAAGCCTTGAGCAGGAACGTATAGGGACCGGGAGTGTGCGCGCGCAGCAACCGGTACTGGGAATTATCCACGACCGCATATTTGCCCACGTCCGCCAGGTCGCGGCACACCAGAGTGAAATGGTGGTTGCGGTCGGTCTGACGTATCTCGCGAATGCGCTCCAACGCGGCCTTGTCCCCGATGTGGCAGCCGAGCGCATAGCACGAGTCCGTCGGGTACACGATCACGCCGCCGGCCCGTAATACCTCGACCGCTTGCCGGATGAAGCGCCGCTGCGGAGAAACCTGATGCAGTTGTAGATAGATGCTCATATCGGTCAGCTATCATACCCATATGAATCAACTCCTCGAATGGTCTCCGCTCGTCATATTTTTCGTGGTGTTCAAGCTGTACGGCATCTACTGGGCGACGGCATCGCTCATGGTTGCCTGCGTCGGCTTGATGATCGTGCATCGGATGCGGACCGGCCGGTTCAAGACCATCCATGTCGCCACCGCCTGCGTCGTACTCGTCCTCGGCACCGCGACATTGCTGCTCCATGACAAGCGTTTCATACAATGGAAACCAACGGTGTTGCTGGGCGCGGCGGCGCTCGCATTCATGGGCAGCACCGTCATCGGGCGGCAGCCCCTGGCGAGGCGCCTGTTGGAAGGTGTCTTCAGCGAGCCGCTGGACCTGTCGCGGCACACCTGGGTCCTCATCAACTTGGGATGGGCGCTTTGGTTCGCGGCGCTCGCGGCGGCCAACATCTACATTGCGTGGAACTTCCCGGAAAGCGTCTGGGTCAATTTCAAGGTGTTCGGCATTACGGTTGCCATGCTGATTTTCATGATTCCGCAAGTCATCTGGCTGCACGGGAAAACGGCGGCCGCACCGGCGGAGGGCGGGACGTGACGGCCGGGCGGGACATGGCGGCCGGCCGTGAACAGCGGCTGCGCGAGCGGCTCGAGGCGCGCTTCGCCCCGCTCGAACTGTTGATCGAAGATGAAAGCCGCTTTCACGCGGGCCACGCCGGCGCTGCCGGCGGGCAAAGTCATTATCGCGTGCGGATCGTGGCCGAGGCCTTTCGCGGGGTGGCGCCAATCGCCCGTCATCGCTTGGTCTATGCGGCCGTCGGCGACATGCTGCAAACCGATATCCATGCGCTCGCCATCGACGCATCTCCCCCCAAACTGGAGACAAATCGCGGTAAAGGCTAAACTGCCGCCCCCGGGCGCGCCGGCCACGTCGGCCAAAGTCGCTTTTACGATCGCAGAGGATACAAATGACTCAATTTCTTCGTACACCGTGGCACCTGGTGTCCACCGTGGCAGCCATCGGCGTGATGCTCACGGCCTGCAACAAGGGACAGCAGGCAGCGGCGCCGGCAGCAGCGGACACACCCGCGGCACCCTCCGTGGCGGTCGTCAACGGCGTTGCCATTCCCCGCACCGACTACGATGCTTTCTTGAAGAATCTGCTGCAGGGAAAGCCGGTTCCACCCGATTTGACCGCCGAGCAAAAGAGCCAAGTCCTCGATGAGCTGATTACCATGCAGCTGGTTTCCGCCGAGGCCATCAAGAATGGAGTGGACAAGGACCCGGAAGTTGCCGCGAATCTCAACGTCCTGCGCATGCGCGTGCTGTCCGACGGCGAATCGCAGAAGTTCCTGAAGGGCAAAGAGCCCACCGACGCGGAATTGCATGCGGAATACGACAGCGACATCACTGCGATGGACAAGACCGAGTACCACGCCCGGCACATCTTGGTGCCGACGAAGGAAAAGGCGGAACAGTTGATCAAAAAGCTGAAGGGCGGCGCCAAGTTCGAGGACGTGGCCAAGGCCGAATCCACCGACAATTCCAAGACCAGCGGCGGAGACCTCGGCTGGTTCACGGCCACGCGCATGGTGAAGCCGTTCGCCGACGCGGTGAAAGCGTTGAAGAAGGGTGAAACGACGCCCGAGCCCGTTCAAACGCAGTACGGCTGGCACATCATCAAACTGGAAGAGACTCGCGAGGTCACCCCGCCTCCGTTCGACCAAGTCAAGGCGCAAGTCGGCAAGAATCTGATTCAGAAGAAACTCGTGGCCTACGTCGAAGATTTGAAGAAGACCGCGAAGATCGACAAGAAGCCGCTGTAAGCGACAGCGGAATTCTGTCTCTCCCCAGGGTGGCGGGCCGGTTCAGGCCCGCCACCCTTTCAGCAGTTCCAGAAATGCCGGTTCGTCGAGAACCGTGACCCCCAAGTCCTGCGCCTTCGAAAGCTTCGAGCCCGCCTCCGAGCCCGCGACGACATAATGCGTCTTCTTCGAGACGCTGCCGCTGACTTTGCCGCCGCGCGCGATGATGGCCTCTTGTGCGGCGTCTCGCGTGAGAGCATTGAGCGTTCCGGTCAACACGAAGGTCTTTCCAGCCAATTCGCCTTGCGAGGCCGATCGGCCCGGCACGGGCCACGTGATGCCGCTCGCCAGCAAGCGATCGACGATCGCGCGGTTTTCCGCATCGGCGAAGTACGCGGCCACATTCGCCGCCACCACGGGCCCCACGTCGGGGACCCGCTGGATCTCGTCGGCGGACGCGCTGCGCAGCGCCGCCAAATCCCGGAAGTGCTGCGCCAATCCCAACGCCGTGGCTTCGCCCACGTCGCGAATGCCCAGTCCATACAGAAAGCGGGGCAGACTCGTGTGCTTCGCCGAGGCGATCGCCGCGTGCAGCTTGTCCGCGGATTTCTCCGCCATACGATCCAACGTCGCGAGTTGCGCCGGCTGCAGGTCGAACAGATCCGCCGGAGTCCTCACCCAGTCGCGTTCCACCAACTGGTCCACGAGCTTGTCGCCCAATCCCTGAATGTCGAGCGCGCGACGGCTGGCAAAATGCTTGATCTCTTCCCGCCGCTGCGCCGCGCAGATCCGGCCGCCGGTGCAGCGGGCAACTGCCTGTTCTTCTTCCCGAACCACCGGGGATCCGCACACCGGGCATACTGCCGGCAACTCGATCAGGGTCGCGCCCGCCGGGCGCCGGTCGGGCATCACCCGCACGACCTCCGGGATCACATCCCCGGCGCGGCGGATCACCACGGTATCGCCCACCCGCACGTCCTTGCGCGTCAATTCGTCCATGTTGTGCAAGGTGGCATTGCTGACGGTCACGCCGCCGACGAAGACCGGCTGCAGCCGCGCCACCGGCGTCAGTGCGCCCGTGCGCCCGACTTGAAATTCGATCCCTCGAATCGTCGTCAAAGCCTCCTCGGCGGGGAATTTGTGGGCAATTGCCCAACGCGGCGCCCGCGAAACGAACCCCAACCGCCGCTGCAGGTCGAGGTCGTCGACCTTGTACACCACGCCGTCGATCTGGTACGGCAACGCCGCACGCGACTCGCCCATGGTCCGGTAATACTCCAGGCAACCTTCGATGGATTCGACCACTTGGGATTGCGGGCAAATCTTGAATCCCCAGCGTCGAAGCTGCTGCAGCATCGCGCCGTGATGGGCCGGCAATTCACCGCCCTCGACGTATCCGATCCCGTAGATGAACAAGTCCAATGGACGGGCCGCCGTCATTCGCGAATCGAGCTGCCGCAGGCTGCCCGCTGCGGCATTGCGCGGGTTGATGTACGGCTTCTCGCCGCGCGCCGCCGCCTCGCTGTTGAAGCGCTCGAAGCCCGCGAGCGGCATGAAGACTTCGCCGCGCACTTCGAGAATTCTCGGCGCATCCGCGGTGCGCAGCTTCAGAGGCAGTGCCGCAATGGTCTTCAGGTTCTGCGTGATGTCCTCGCCCGTCTCGCCGTCCCCGCGGGTCGCTCCCTGGACGAACACGCCGCTTTCGTATGATGCACTGATCGCCAGACCGTCCAGCTTGGGTTCCGCCGAGTAACGGATGAGGGCCTCGTCCTCGAGGCGCTCGCGTATCCGGCGGTCGAAGTCGCGCACCTCCTGTTCGCTGAATGCGTTGTCGAGCGACAGCATGGCGATTCGATGCCGTACCGCACCGAATGCCGCCACCGGGGCTGCGCCGACGCGTTGCGATGGCGAGTCCTTGGTGAGCAATTGCGGGTAGCGCGCTTCGATATCGCGCAGTTCGACCATGAGCTTGTCGTATTCGGCGTCCGGAACCTCCGGATCGTCCAGCGCGTGGTAGCGGTAGTTATAGCGCTCCAACAACTCGCGCAGCTGCGCCGCGCGGCTCGCCGCCTGCCGTTCCGCCGCTTGAGGCTGCGTCTTGGCCACGTGCTTCAAGTCATGGTCAGCAGAGCTTGAAAGCGCGCGACGTCCTCGCGGAGCGCCTCGGCCCGTTGCATGGACAGAGTAGCCCCGAGGGAATCTTGAATGGTGCCGTGCAAAGTTGCCGCCAGCTCCCCGGCCGTTTCAATGACCGCGTCGAGCGTCTGCAATGGCGGGAGCGGACCCGGCAACACCGCAAACAAGGTCAGGCCCCGGTATTGCTCCTGCGGCATCTTGGCCAGATTGAAGACTCCGGGCTCCACCAAGCTGGCGGCGCAGAACAGGGTCCGGCCATCGCTGTGCTTGCGATGAAACACGTTGTAACGCCCATACGCCAATCCATGATTCTCGAGCGCGGACATCAGATCCAAACCGGACCATCGCGCCTCGCCCGGCGCACACACGCGAATGGAGACGATGCGCTGCGTCTCACTGGCATTTGCGGGCTGCGGCTTCGGAACCGGGGGCACTGCCGGGGCGCCGCTCTCCGGTACCGCGGCGTCGCGAGGCGGCATGGGCTCGGCACTGCGCGCCGACACCGGCTCCACCTCGTGCGCCCCCACGTGCGGCGGCTCGGCCGTGTGATCGGCCGCTTGCTCGGCCGGTGCAGTTGCGAACTGACGCGCCGCATGTTCACGGTCGGCTGTGCCGAGGTCCAGCGTCTCATCGAGCGGATCGGCATGCGCCGTCATCGACAGCTCGGGGAGTTGGACCGATTCGAATTGGGCCGTGCGAATGCTCAAGGGCTCGAGCGGCGACACCCCCCACTCGCTTGGATTCTCGTGGCCGCCGGACTGCATCGGGTCCGCTTCGTTGCCCACCGGTGCCGCCATGCGGACCGGCGCGGTGGAGGAACTCGTCGTCGACTCGCGCAGCTCGGCATTTCCCGCCGCCTGACGGGAACGACGCGCGCCCCACCACCAGATTCCGGCGAGCAGCAGGCCGCTCAAGACCGCCAGTATGATGCGAAGTTCGGTCGCCAAATGAGCGCCCTACATTGCAGCCATGCGCACGGCTTCGTCCACATCCACCGCGACCAGCCGGGAGACGCCGGGCTCGTTCATCGTGACGCCCACCAACTGCGAAGCGAGCTCCATGGTGCTCTTGTTGTGCGTGATGAAGATGAACTGCACGCTGCTCGACATGTCGCGCACGATATCGCAGAAACGCCCGACATTGTTCTCATCGAGCGGCGCGTCCACCTCGTCCAGCAGGCAGAACGGCGCCGGGTTCAGATCGAAAATCGCGAAGACCAGCGCGACCGCGGTCAGGGCCTTTTCGCCGCCGGAAAGCTGGCTGATCGTGCTGTTGCGCTTGCCCGGCGGGCGCGCCATCACGGACACACCGGCCATCTCCGACTCCTCTCCCGCCAACTCGAGGTATGCATGTCCGCCGCCGAACAGGCGCGGAAACTTCTCCTTGAGCCCGGCATTGACCCGGTCGAACGTATCCTGGAAGCGGGTGCGAGTCTCACGATCGATCTTCCGCATCGCCGACTCCAACGTCTCCAACGCATCGGTCAGGTCCTTGCATTGACGGTCGAGATATTCCTTGCGCTCCGACTGTTCCTTGAACTCTCCGATCGCTGCGAGATTCACCTGCCCCAGGCGTTCGATCTTGGACTTGGTCTCCTCGAGCTGCGCGTCCCACGTTTCCACGGACGCTTCCGGGGCGAGCTGCGCGATCAAGTCGGCCAATTCGAAACCGGCCGCGGACAACTGCTCGGCGACGGTCTCGCGCCGCACGCGGACTTGCTGCGCCGCCAAACGCGCGTCATCCATGGCCGCACGCGCGGCTTCGACACGTTCCTCGATGCCGCCGCGGTGATTTTCCCGATCGCGCAACAGCGCATCCAGCTCGTCGCTCGCGATTTTCGCGGCGTGCAGCTCGCCCTCGATCTGCACGCGAATCTGCAGCGCCGATTCGATCTCCATCTGCAACGCGGCGAACGGCGCCTCGCCTTCCGCAAGCTGCGCCGCCAGTTCGTCGCGGCGCAGCGCCAACCCTTCGAGCTGCTTTTCGACACGCGCCAGCGTCGTCGTCGTCGTCGCGTGCACCGAGCGCCGCGACTCCACCTGCACCGCCAATTCGCGCGCGGCCGTCTGCACCGCCTGAGCCGCTGTCCGGGCGGCGGCCTGCTCGCTGCGCAGGCGCTCGCGATCCTGCTCGAGGCCCAACCGCCGGGGCTCCAGGGCGGCGAGCGATTCAATGGCAATCTCCATGCGTGCGCGCGCGGCTCGCAGATCCGATTCGGTGCGCTCCAGCTCGGCGCGCACGTCAGCGAGCCCCGTCTCGAGCTCCGCCAAGCGGCGTGCGGCATCCGCCGTGCGCGCCTGGGCGGCATCCAGCGCAGCGCGCCGGTCGACATGTTCCCGATGCAAACGGTTGACGTCGGTCTGCAACCGGTCGCGGCGGTCCTCGTGTTCGCGCACCAGCTCACGCATGAGTTCAAGCCGGTGTTCGGAGTCCTTGACTTCGTCGGCCAACCGGCTGACCAGCGAACCGATCTCGCGCAACGATTCTTCGCGCTCGATGACGCCGGTATGCGGGTCCTGATCCCGCGACACCCGCAGCCAATCAGGGCCCAACCACACACCGTCGCGGGTAACCACCGACTGCCCCGCCGTCAGCCGCCGGCGCCGTCCCAGCGCCTCGCCCAACGTGTCCGCGGTGAATACCGACGAAAGCACGGAGCCGAGCACCGCCGCTCCCTGCACCTTGGCCTGCAGCGATGCCGCATCGGGCGAACCGGTCGAATCCGCGCTGATGGTCACCATCGCCAAATGGCCGCCGTCGAAGCTGCCGAGCACGTCTGCAACGCCGTCCAGCCCATCGACGCACACCGCCTCGAGATACGAGCCCAGAACGGTCTCCACCGCCCGCTCCCAGCCGCGGTCGACGCGCAGCTGCTGCGCGACACGCGGCTGATGGTCCAACGACTGCGCCTTGAGCCATTGCGTCACCTTGCCGGAAACCTTGCCGAGGGCAGCCTGCTGCAGGGCTTCGGTGGACACCTGGGTGCCCAGCGCCTCCTGCCATCTGGCACGCAAAGCGTTCAGAGCCTGCGTCTGCCCACGCTCCCGTTCGCGCGCCGCGGAGAGTTCCTGCAGCAATTCCTGCAATTCGGCGCTCGCTTTCTGGCCTGCATCGCGCGAAGCCGCCGCTTGGGCTTCCAGCGCCTCCAGCGATACGGCGGGCTGCACCTGCACGAGGACCAGGCGCTCCGCCTCCTGTCGCTCCTGCTGCTGCAGCAAGCGGCGCTGCTGATTCTCGAGCTGTTCGATTCGCGCGCGTTCCACCTGGGTTTCGCGTTGACCCTGCGCGACCGATTGCGAATGCTCGTCCCAGGTGTGCTGCCACTCGCCGAGCGCCTGCTCCGAACGGGCCAGGAGGTCCGCCCCCCTGCGCTCCTCGGCATGCGCGGCGTCGAGATTCGGAACCATTGCGGCCAGTTCGACGCTCAAGCTTTCGAGAGATGCGAGATCGCGCTGGATCTCACCCGTGAGTTCCTGGACCTGCGCCTGCGACTGGGCGAGATCGGAGGTTTGGCGCTGGCGCAATTCCCGCGCGTGCGCGATGTTCTGCTCGATGCGCGTCACGTCCGATCCGGCGCCGTAGAAGCGCGCTTGAGTTTCGCGGAGCGCCTCGGACTTGGAAGATTGATCGACTCGGATCTGCTCGATTTCCGACTCGGCTTGCCGCAGGTCCGCCAACACAGCCTGCAACGCCGTTTCGCAGTGCTGCGCGGCCGCATCGCGAACTCCCGCTTCCACGTCCAGACTCTGCAGGCGCAAGGCCAGCAGTTCCGCCTGCAGCTTGCGCTCTTCCTCCTTGAGCGTCTGATAGCGGCGGGCCGTAGCCGCTTGCCGCTGCAAGTGACGGATCTGCTTGTCGACCTCGTCGCGCAGATCGTTCAGACGATCCAGATTTTCGCGCGTCTGGCCGATGCGATTCTCCGTTTCCCGCCGGCGCTCCTTGTAGCGCGATATCCCGGCCGCCTCCTCCAGGAACGCGCGCAGATCGTCGGGCCGGGCCTCGATGACCCGCGAAATCATGCCCTGCTCGATGATGGCGTAGCTGCGCGAACCCAAACCCGTGCCGAGGAACAGCTGGGTGATGTCCTTGCGGCGCACCTTCGTGCCATTGATGAAATAATCCGAGGTTCCATCGCGGCTCACCGCCCGCCGCAGCGACACTTCGTTGTAGCTCGCGTAGGCGCCGCCGATCTTGCCCTCGGAATTGTCGAACACCAGTTCCACCGACGCCGCACCCAAGGGCTTGCGTGTCGCCGAACCGTTGAAGATGACGTCGGCCATCGAATCGCCGCGCAGATGCTTCGCAGAGATCTCGCCCATGACCCAGCGCACGGCATCGATGATGTTCGACTTGCCGCATCCGTTCGGACCGACGACGCCCGTGAGGCTGCTCGGAAAAGTGACTGTCGTCGGGTCGACGAATGATTTGAAGCCGGCGATCTTGAGTTTCGTTAAGCGCATCAGTGTTACAACCTTGAGATCGGGCATCGGGCGGCGGCACGGGATGCCGCGAATGTGGCGCGTAGTGTAAAGTAAACGTCACTTTCGTAAACCCCTTGGCACTCCCGCTCATGACCGAACCCAGCCGATCTTTGGAAACTTTCGAGAACCCCGCCCCCGCCAGGGACTACACCATCCGGATGACGATTCCCGAGTTCAGCTGCCTATGTCCGAAAACCGGACAACCGGACTTCGCCACCCTGAAACTCGAGTACGTACCGGATGCACGCTGCGTGGAACTCAAGGCCCTGAAGCTGTATATCTGGTCGTACCGCGACCGCGGCGCATTTCACGAAGCCGTCACCAACGAGATACTGCAAGATCTCGTGGCTGCGACGGCTCCCCGCTTCCTGCGCCTGACCGCCGAGTTCAACGTCCGGGGCGGCATTTACACCACCGTTGTGGCCGAACACCGCAAATCGGGCTGGGTCGCAGCCCCAATCACCACCCTTCCCTAGGAGCTTCTGGAGACCGGCTCCCCGGCCGGAAGGCCGTCCCGGGCTCCTTGGCAGGCAAGCCCGGCAGCCTTATGTCCAGCCGGTAGGGCTTTGTCTTTTCAATCATGGGCTTAGATATATAAAATAAGTTATGCCGACGCCCTGTACAGGCGGGTGCGCGTCGGTATAATCGCGCGCTCTTCATAAAGAGGCGGAGACGGTAAATGCCCTCAAAAAAACCGACCAAAGCGGCTAAGAAGCCAGGTAAGGCGACCCCGGGAAAGGCTGGCCACAAAGCCGCCGCCCCGAAAAAGACAGCGCGACCGCTACTGAAGCACACGCCCATCGCCACATCGAAGGTAACAGTGAAACAGAACAAACCAGTTCCAAAACCAGCGGCCGCGAAGCCCGCGGCCGTCAAGGCTGCCCGCGCAAAGCCCACACCGGTCAAGCCGGCGGCCGTCAAACCGGCGGCGGCCAAACCCGCGGCCATCGCACCCGAATCGAAGTCCCATGAGGCCACCGAGGTCAACGACAAGCACGCACCCATCAAATTCGACACTCGTCCGCTCGTGATGCCGACCCGGCCTGTGCAGAACGACGACGACGCCGACGTCGACCCCACGGTTTCCGCCAGCCTGTTGGCGGGCCCCCGCAATGTGAAGCCATATATTGCCCGCCGCGGCGAGCAATACATGAACAAGGAGCAGTTGGACCACTTCGCACGGATCCTGCAGAACTGGAAGCGCGACCTGATGGTGGAAGTCGACCGGACCGTGCTGCACATGAAGGACGAGGCGGCCAACTTCCCCGATCCGAACGACCGGGCGACGCAGGAGGAGGAGTTCAGCCTCGAGTTGCGCACGCGCGACCGCGAACGCAAGCTGATCCGAAAAATCGATGAGGCCCTGAAGCGAATCGAAGACGGCTCCTACGGTTACTGCCTGGAGACCGGCGAGGAGATCGGTATCAAGCGGCTCGAGGCAAGGCCGGTGGCAACGCTGTCGGTTGAGGCCCAGGAGCGGCGCGAACGCCGCGAAAAGCAATACGGCGACCGCGACGACCGATACCGCTGAGGTCCCGGGCAGCGGCCGCGGCGGCGCTGATTACATCGGCCGATTCGCGCCCTCGCCGACCGGCGATCTTCACTTGGGCTCGCTATATACCGCGGCGGCGAGCTTCCTGGACGCCCGCGCTCATGACGGTTGCTGGCTGGTACGCGTCGAAGATTTGGACGGTCCGCGCGTGGTGCCGGGATCGGCCGACGGAATACTTCGAACCCTGAGCCGGTTCGGCTTCGAATGGGACGGCGAGGTGGCGTACCAGAGCGAACGCGCCGATCGGTATGCGGCGGCGCTCGACAGCCTGCGCGCGCGCGGATTGACCTTCCAATGTTCGTGCAGCCGCTTGCAGTTGGCCGAAGACGCGCGCTATCCGGGTCATTGCCGCAACGGTCAGCTGCAGCCCGGCAGCCCCTGCGCGACGCGAGTGCGCGTCGACGAGGCCGTCATCCAGTTCACCGATCGCATACAGGGCACGTTCCGCCAGGATGTCGCAGCCGCGGTCGGCGACATGCTGATCCGGCGCCGCGACCAACTGTTCGCGTACGTGCTGGCCGTCGTGGTCGACGATGCCGCCCAGGGGGTGACGCACGTGGTACGGGGCGCCGATCTCCTGGATAACACCCCGCGGCAGATCCATTTGCAGCACCTGCTGGGGCTTCAGACCCCCGAATATGCCCACGTTCCCGTGCTGGTCGAGCCTGACGGGAGGAAGCTCGCCAAATCGATGCGCAGCGTCCAACTGGACTCGAGCGACCCCTTGGCGCTGCTCGTCAAAGTGTTCGATCTGCTCAACCTGTCGCCGCCCGCCGAGCTTCGATTCGCGGCGGTCCCGGAAGCCTGGAGCTGGGCGATCGAACGCTGGAACATCAACCGGATCCCCAGACGCCTGATGTCCCGTTTAGGGCTCTAAAGTGCACAAAACTGCATATTCCATTCCCAAATTCGGGTTTCGAATCTGGATTTGCCTTCGCGCTGCGTTGCGCTATCCTTTGTCAAGATGATCGAGGGAATGAAAGTCATTGGTATCGGCACGTACCGGCATTCTTCGGTCCCGCGTCGACCACCCACGAGCGAGCAGCCCCATGAGCGAACCGCGAGTGATTAAGAAGTATCCAAACCGTCGGCTGTACGACACCGTCGAGAGCCGTTACATAACGCTGGCCGATGTGCGACGCCTGGTCGTCGAGCGAATCGATTTCGTCGTCGTCGACAAGAAGAACAGCGCCGACATCACGCGCAGCATCCTGCTGCAGGTGATCGCCGAACAGGAACATCTGCCTGAACCCATATTGAGCCAGGATTTCATGGTAAATGTCATCCGCTCATACGGCAGCAGCAAGCAGGCGGAGGTCGGCGGCCATCTGGATCAGGCCATGCGTCAATTCGTGAGCCAATTGCCGCCGCCCGTGCGCGAGCGCGTCAAGACGTTCACGTCAGCGCGCCCACCCGAGGACGGCTATAAGTCGCTGTCTCCGGCACGCGAGGCGACCATCAGCAAGTGATGGCCGCCGAGACGGACGGTTTTGCGTCAGCCTAAGGCGCCGGCGGCGAGCCGTGCCCGCTAGGCGGCGTCCACGTTGCGCATCGACAAGCGCACGCGGCCCTGGCGATCGACCTCGAGCACTTTGACGCGTACCACATCGCCTTCCTTGAGCTTGTCGCCGACACGCTCAACCCGCTCTTCGGATATCTGCGAGATGTGCACCAAGCCGTCGCGGCCCGGGAGAATGGTGACGAATGCACCGAAATCCATCAACCGGGCGACCTTGCCCTCGTACACTCGGCCCACTTCGATATCGGCCGTGATGAGTTCGATGCGACGCTGCGCCTCGCGGCCGGCCGCACCCTGCACCGACGCAATTTTCACCGTTCCGTCGTTCTCGATGTCGATGGACGTGCCCGTCTCTTCGGTGATCTGACGGATCACGGCGCCGCCCTTGCCGATGACGTCGCGGATTTTCTCCGGATCGATCTTCAGGGTGATGATGGTGGGCGCCCATTCGGACATGTTTTCGCGAGGCTTGGACAGGACCTTGTTCATTTCGTCCAAGATGTGCAGCCGGCCGCTCTTCGCCTGATCCAAAGCGACCTTCATGATCTCGCGCGTAATGCTCGTGATCTTGATGTCCATTTGCAGCGCGGTGATGCCGTCTTTGGTGCCGGCCACCTTGAAATCCATGTCGCCGAGATGATCCTCGTCGCCCAAAATATCGGTGAGCACCTGGAAGCGCTGGCCTTCCTTGACCAGTCCCATGGCCACGCCGGCAACCGGCGCCTTGATGGGCACGCCCGCGTCCATCAACGCAAGACTGCTGCCGCACACCGAGGCCATCGAGCTCGAACCGTTGGACTCCAGGATCTCCGAGACGACCCGAATGACATACGGGAACTTCTCGACGCCGGGCATCACGGCCCGCACTCCGCGCTTCGCCAGGTTCCCATGTCCGATCTCGCGCCGCTTCGGCGATCCCATCATGCCGGTCTCGCCGACGCTAAACGGCGGGAAATTGTAATGCAGCATGAACGGTTCTTTGCGCTCGCCGGTCAAGCCGTCGATAATCTGCGCATCACGCCCCGTGCCCAACGTCGTGACCACCAAGGCCTGCGTCTCGCCGCGGGTGAAGAGCGCGGAACCGTGCGTCCGGGCCAGCACACCGGTGCGGATCTGAATGGGCCGCACCGTCTTCGTGTCGCGACCGTCGATGCGGGGATGTCCGTCGAGAATACGCTCGCGCACCAGCCGGTATTCCAGATTGAAGAACTCGGCCCCGACTTGGTCGGCGGTGAACTTCGGCGCCTCGCCTTTGGCGAGCGCTTCGACCGTCGCGGTCTTGATCTCGCCGATCTTCGCGTAGCGCTGCTGCTTTTCCGTGATGGCATATGCGGAGACGAGGTTCCTTTCCGCGATTGCGCTCACCGCCTCCTTGAGTTCGGTGTTCGCAGTCGGCGCAACCCACGCCCATTTCGGCTTGCCGGCCTCGGCAGCCAGTTCATTGATGGCCCGGATCGCCGTCTGCATCTGTTCGTGGCCGAACGTGACGGCGCCGAGCATGACTTCCTCGTTCAGACCATCCGCCTCGGATTCGACCATCAGCACGCCTTCGGCGGTGCCGGCGACGACCAGATCGAGTTTCGATTCCCCGAGTTGCGTCGCCGTGGGATTGAGGACGTACTTGCCGCCGATGTACCCGACGCGCGCCGCGCCGATCGGGCCCATGAACGGCATGCCTGAAATCGCGAGCGCAGCGGACGCGCCGAGCAACGATGCGATGTCGGGATCCACTTCCGAGTTGACCGACAGCACGTTGGCAACGACCTGCACGTCGTTGATGAAGCCCTCGGGGAACAGCGGACGAATGGGCCGATCGATCAGCCGGGAGGTGAGAGTTTCCTTTTCGGTGGGCCGTCCCTCGCGCTTGAAGAACCCGCCGGGAATGCGGCCGGCCGCATACGTCTTCTCTTGATAGTTGACCGTCAGCGGAAAGAAGTCGCGTCCCGGTGTCGCCTTCTTGAGGCCCACCGCGGTCACGAGCACCACTGTCTCACTCATCGTCACCAGCACCGCGCCGTCCGCTTGACGCGCGAGTTCGCCCGTCTCGATGGTTACTGTGTGATCACCATATTGAAAACTTTTCTTCGTAGCGCTCACGTAGAGCCCCTTATGTC